>Ga0307513_10000835_pt1 | contig 45044 bp, 93 predicted proteins | sample 15_EM_MG_FD_202174 | JGI IMG/M metagenome (GOLD analysis project Ga0307513, IMG submission 202174) | Populus trichocarpa ectomycorrhiza microbial communities from riparian zone in the Pacific Northwest, United States - 15_EM | ecosystem: Host-associated > Plants > Roots > Unclassified | place...
TCTCGAAGTCTGTCCTCAACGCGATAGCTCTCGTCATCACCGGCGTGTGGACGCTCTCCTTTCTGGCCCAGTTCATCCCCGCGTTCGAGTACAAGCCGGACCCACAGATCAACCTGATCTTCGGCACTCTCGTCGGCGGCGCGTTCGCCCTACCGAAGCTGCTGGGCTCGCGCAACAAGGACGACGGAGACGAAGGCGGCCGGCACCGCAAGAAGTTGGAGCCGGCCGTCGATGCCGAAGGTGGTGGCGACTGATGAACGAGCACCGGCGACCGTGGTACTGGCCGACGTTCGAGATCCGTCGTACCGCCATCGGCATTCTGCTTCTGGTGCTGTGCGGCTACACCCTCTGGCAGTCGGGTCGAGTGATCGAGTGCCAGAAGGACTTCAACATCACCTTCGCCCAGAACCTGAGGGAGCGCACCGTCGCTGCCGCCGGAGAGCGCCAGGCGCAACGCGAGATGCTCGACGCGATCCTCGACCCGGCCGGCAGCAACGCGTCACGGTCGGCCGCCCTGGTTGCCTGGCGCGCGGCGCTGGACTCGGCGGACCGCAAGCGCGACGCCTATCCCCTGCCGGAGGACCCGCGATGCGACTGAGGCAGTACCTGCACCGACTTGGCCGCTCGATGCCGAGTCCGCTGGTCTACGGGATCTCGTTCATCGTCGGGACCATCATCCTGAGCACCGCCGCGATCCAGAGCGACTCGAAGGCCGACGTAGCCACCGACAAGGCCGTCACCATCGCCGGCTCGCTCAGCGTGTTGTGCCACGCCGGCAACGACCTCGCGGCGCTGCTACAGACCGCGCGCACCACCGACGGCAAGCCGCTGTGCCCGGAGGCCGAAGAGATCCGCGCGAACCCCACCGCCGAGGCCGCCGAGCCGGTCACCGACGCGCACATCGTGAACCTGATCCGCGACGAGCTGGCGAAGGAACAACCCGCCACCACGACGCCGGAACCGATGACGTTAGAGCAGGTCACAGCGGCGGCCCGCGCCGTCATGATGACCAACCAGGTACTGTTCAAGGGCGAGAAAGGTGACAAGGGAGACCCCCCGTCCAAGGCGGAACTCGATCAGGTAGTCGCTCAAGCTGTCGCGGCGTACTTCCGGGCCAACCAAGGTTCACTACGCGGTGAACGTGGCCCGACCGTGACACGAACAGAGCGACCCGAACCGACAACCGTCACCCGAGATCCACCGGCTCCGCCCACGGTGACACACACCGAGACGCAGACGGTGAACCCAGACCCAGGACCCAGCACCGGAGATCCGCAAGAGCCACCTCCGGCGCAGGCCCCGGGAACTACGGATGGACGGGGCCTGCTACCCGGGCTCCTTGGTCCCAACTGAACTTCCCCGCCCACATCGAGAGGCTGAACCCATGTTCCGCACCTTCCTGGTCGCGGTGCTGTCGGTCCTGGCGCTGAGCAGCGTCGGGGTCGGCGTCGCCGTTGCCGCAACTCCCGCCCCCGCGAAGGCCGGTGATTCCTGTGTCCTCACTGTTGGGACCGGCGGCGTCGCTGACGTCCTCGGCCACAAGAACTGGTCGGGCATCTGCGTCGCGCTGAGTGTCGACGTGCATGTCGGAAACGGTGATCACAACCAGGGCGGCCACCACAACGGCGATGGAGCTGACTGCGTCGGCGACCAGGCCCCGAACATCCCCGGCTGCCAGCGCGGCGGGCCGGTCTACCACGGCCCCGTCTACCGAGACTGCAACGACGCGCGCGGCCACGGCTACTACAACGTGCGTCGAGGCGACAGCCGCTACAACGACAGCTGGGACCGCAACCGCGACGGCGTCGCCTGCGATGACGGTGACCTGGTCGTGGTGAGCAACGACGGCGACTGCGTCACCTACGCCACCGCGCGCGACTCGATCCGCAACTACGGGCTGGCCTACAACCGGTACCGCACCCAGTACAACGGTGACTGGAGCCGGATGTCCCGCAACGTCCACGACCGCGACGACCTGGCCCGGCTCTACTCGCAGTCGCGCCGCTACAGCAACGAGGGTTGGAACCAGACCCGGCTGTCGAACCTGCGCACCGTCTGCAAGGACACCTCGCCCACTGTCACCATCGTGAACGAGGCCCCGCCGGCAACCATCATCAACTCCGCACCGGCCGCGACGTACAGCGCGCCGGCTCCGCAGGTCTCGACGGTCCCTTCGGGTGGCGCCGCGACCGGCGGTTCCGATGAGGCGCACTTCTCCGGCTGATGCTCCGTACGCTGGTCATCCTGTCTCTCGGCCTCGCGCTCGCTGGTTGTGGCATCGCGCCGCAGTCAGCGACCGAGAGGCAGGACCAGCCGCTCCTCAACCAAGCGCCGGCCAGCGAAGCCGCGCAGCCCGTCACCCTTCAAATCCCCTCGATCGGCGTTGACTCGCTCGATCACAACTGGCTCACCCTCGGCGTGCAGGGCCGCAAGCAGGGCGACCGTGACGTACCGGTCACTCCGCCCGGCAAGGCAGGCGAGATCGAGGTGCCACCGCTGAGTGACCCACTGAAGCTGGGCTTCTACTGCCCGGAAGGCTTCCCGGTCTGCGGCGCGCCGGTCCCCGGACAACCAGGCCCCACCGTGATCGTCGGCCACGTCAACGGCAACGGCAAGCAGGGCATCTTCGCCAAGTTGCGGCAGCTCAAGATCAATGCGAAGATCACTATCACCCGCGAAGACGGCCGGGTTGTCACCTACCACGTCACGAAGGTCTCCGAACCGCTGAAGACCGCGTTCCCCACTCAAGAGGTCTACGGCGATACCGAGAAGCCCGAGTTGCGCCTGATCACCTGCGGCGGCGGCAACAACGCGCTGGAGCACATCCCCGGCGCCGGCGCCTCCTACGTGAACCAGACGATCGTTTACGCCGTCCAGGATTCCGTCACCAAGACCCCCTGACCGGGAGGCGAACACGTGGACGAGTGCTGCTTCGAGCACCGGGTCATCAAGACCCTCAAGCGCATCCGATCGGAAGCCGCAGCGGAGCGCGCCGAGGCTCGGGTGATGCACGACGAAGTCATGGTCAAGTTGAGCCAGATCACTGAGAGGTTGGACATCATGGCAGCACGTGAGGACGCGGCGTGGGAGAAGCAGGCCGCCGACGTAGCAGCGGTGAAGGCGGGCTGGGACACCCTGGTCGCCAGCAACACCGCCAAGGACCAGCGGATCGCGGATCTCGAAGCCGCGCTTGAAGCGGCCGGTGGTGACGTGCAGGCGCAGATTGACGCCGCGCTGGGAGTCGACAGTGAGAGCGACGCGGTGAAGGTCGAAGCCGCCAACGCCGCGCTGGAGGGCCTGCTGGCGCCGCCGGTCGAGCCGGGCAACGGTGGCGGGGACAACATTCCCCCGCTGGGCTGAGTGACTCCGATGCCTCGGCGGATGATCCCGCGACGGCCCGCCGAGGTATCGGAGCAGCCGGCGATGACCCAGTTACCGGGGCAGTCGCCGATCTACGATGAGATGATCGAAGGTATGCAGGTCACGCCGGACGAGACGCCTTTCGGTCTCAACGCTGACCAGTTGCCGACCGAGGACGAGCACGACACCACCGACGCGCACCGGTTGACCGGTTACCTTCCTGGGGCGCCCTCGAACCGGACGATGATCGCCTCGCCGAACCACTCCAGTCGGGGCGGCAAAAAGGTCCGGCTGCTGATCGTGCACACCGCCGAAGGGGCCCGCACCGTCGAGTCGCTCGGCGCTTGGTTTGCTTCCCCGTCCCGACAGGTCTCTTCGCACGCCGGCATCGACGATGTGCGCATCGAGACCTACGTGCCGTACGACCAGGCCGCCTGGACGTGCCGCGCCGCCAACTCGATCTCCGACAACGTCGAGCTGTGCGGCTTCGCGGCCTGGACTCGCGAGCAGTGGCTGGGCGAGCACGCCAACATGCTCGTGCTGCTGGCCCAGTGGTTGCGTGAGCGCGCCGCCGCCCGGGGCATCCCGTTGCGCAAGCTCACCCCGGCGCAGGTCGCCGCTGGCGCGTCAGGTGTCTGCGCGCACGTCGACTGGACGATCGGCATGAAGGACGGCTCGCACACCGACTGCGGCACCGGCTTCCCGTGGGACCACGTGATGGAGCTGGCCACCGCTTCTGCCCCCGCGCCCGTAGAGGAACCTCCGATGGCCGTCGAGCGCTACGTCCTGCCCGCTGGCAACGCCATGGAAGAGACGCTGATCGTGCCGGTGTTCAACCAGACCGACCGTGCCGAACTGTGGATGGTCACCGGCTGGGAGAACGCCGAGATCCACGCCATGTACTACGTCCGCGACCGAGGGCCCAACGAGTCGCCGTCAGACGAGAACTGGGGCGGCACCGGTGAATGGACGCTGGTCCGCGACGACCGGCCCGGCTTCGACCTCGGTCAGGGCTGCACGTCGGTCGCTGTCATGTACTCCTCTCCCCGCCCGATCCACTGCTTGATCAGGTACCCGTCATGAGCCGGCACGCCAAGATCGAAGAGCCGGACGAGATCACTCCAGGAGCGAACGTGAAGATCTTCGGTCGGGAACCAGCACTCTGGCTGGCCGCGATTGCCGCCGTCGTGTCGCTGGGCAGTCAGTTCATCTGGCACCTCTCCGACGAGCAGCAGTCCATCATCAACGCGGCTGCGGTGGCGCTGGTCGGGCTGCTCACCGCGCTGTCGGTCGACGAAGAGCAGACGGTGCCGGCGATCCTCGGCCTGATCTCGGCGCTGGTCGCCCTCGGCATGGGCTTCGGCTGGCATCTCGACCCGACCGACCAGGCTGTGATCATGTCCGCCGCCGCCGGCATCGTGGCGATGTTCGTCCGGACCCAGGTCACGGTCGACACGCCGCACTACGCCGACGACCCCGAATGACCGCGCCCGAAGTCGTACCGAACCCGGAGCCGCACCCCGATCCGCGCGCCTCGGTACCGGGCAAGACGCAGCGCGCGCCGGGCCGGGCCACCCCGCAGGTCAAGCCGGCACAGCGCGGCACTTCAGCTCCGCCGCCTCCCCCCGCCCAGAGCTAGGAGCTCGCCGTGACCCACGTGTACGGCTACGCGCGCGACCCGGAGACCGGTGATCCAGTGGCCGGTGTCCAGGTCGACGCGAGCATCTACCCGCGTGGTTCCGCTGTGTTCCCCCCGGTCGACGGCGGCATCGACCACGCGGTCACCGGCATGGACGGCCGCTGGGAGCTCGTGCTCCCCCCGACCGACGGCTCCGACGCCACCATCCGAGTCCGGGAGTGGCTGCTGCGGACGATGTACCTCGGCGTGCCGGACGTCGGCGGCGACCTCACCCCGATAGACGTCGAGACGATTCTGGTCGAGCCAGGGACCGGTCAGCCCCCGGAGCAGACCAGCCAGTACTTGACCCGCGCGGAGCTCGGCCAGGTCGGCGGCGTCGCGCAGCTCGACTCCGGCGGCAAGATCCCGTTGTCGCAGCTGCCGCTCATCGAGGGCACCGACGGGCAGCTGTTGCTCTCCCGGGTCGCGGCCGAAGCGCTCGGCGGGCATCGCGTCGTCACGATCAACGAGATCAACCAGCTGGTCTACGCCTCCAACGACAACAGCGGCCAGATCGAAGCGCCGCTGTGGCTCACGCTCGGCGCGATCTCCCCCGGCGCGACGGACTCGGTGCTCGCCTTCGGGCCGGTCACCGAGCCGTCGTGGTCGTGGAACCCGGGCCCGGTCTTCCTCGGCACCGACGGCCTGCTCACCCAGGACGCACCCGAGATCCCCGCGCTGTTCGCCGTCCAGGTCGGATTTGCCATGTCGTCGACCCGGATTGTCTTTGACCGCAGATCCAGCCTCGCCCTAGACCAGGAGTAGATCACCGTGGCCGACAAATATCTTTACAACAACTCCGGAACCGTCACCGAGCGATCGGCCATCGTCACCTCGGCCGGCGCCGGCGACTCGGGCAAGATCCCGGGCCTCGACGCGGGCGGCCAGCTCGACCAGTCGTTCATGCCCACCGGCATCGGCGCCGACACCGCGAGCATCACCGCCTCCGAGGCGCTGGCCGCCGGCGACCTGGTCAACGTGTGGAACTCGACCGGTGCCAAGGTCCGCAAAGCCGACGCCACCACCGCCGGCAAGGAGGCGCACGGCTTCGTCAAGGCGTCCGTGTCGTCCTCGGCCAGCGCGACCGTGTATTTCGAGGGCGGCATCACCGGACTCACCTCGCTGACTCCGGGTGTGCAGTACCTCTCGACCACCCCCGGTATCGCCTCGGCCACCGCGCCGTCCGCTTCGGGCAACGTCGTGCAGCGCGTCGGGTTCGCCACCGCCGCCACCGCGCTGAACTTCGACGCCGGCACCCCGATCGTCCTCGCCTGATGGCCAGTCGCCGGCCCCTGACGATCGTCTCCGGGGCTGTCAACGAGCTGCCCTCTGGTGACACCGTGCCGGGGTCGGCGGTCGATCTGAGCGGCCTGAGCTCGATCTACCAGGCACTGGACGCCACGCTCACCGCGCTCGCCGGCCTGGCCACCGGGGCGAACAAGTTCCCGTACTCAACCGGTACCGACACGTTCAGCCAGGCGGACATCACCGCCGCCGGCCGGGCGCTGCTCGACGACGCCGACGCGACCGCTCAGATCGCTACCCTCGGCCTGGCCGCGCTGTACCAGCCGCTCGATTCGGATCTCACCGATATCGCGGCGCTGACCGGGTCCAACGACGACGTCATGCAGAAGAAGGCCGGGCACTGGGTCAACCGCACCATCGCCCAGCTACTGACCGACCTCGGCCTGGCGGCGCTGTACCAGCCACTCGCCAGCAAGCTGACCGACATCGCGGCACTGACCGCCACCACCGGCAACGTCATCACCGGCAACGGAACCACGTGGACCTCGGCCGCGCCCGCTGTTCCGGCCTGGTCGACGAAAGTCGAGACGATCGCCGACGGAGCTTCGCTGACCGGCGACTCACTGTCGGGCGCGATTCAGGTCGGGGTGTGCACCGCGCTGACACAGGCAGCCACGGTCAACCCACCCTCGAACGGCTACGTCGGCGCGGTGTACCGCTACATCCTCACCGCCTCCGGTGGCGCCCGCGTGGTCACCCCGTCCGGCTTCGCGGCGTCGACCGACAACGGCAGCGGCGCGGCGGTCAGCGTCCCGTCCGGCAAGACCATCTCGATCTACACCCAGTACGTCGGCTCGTCGGGCTGGCTGTACGGCGGCTACGAACTGGTGGTCTGACCATGGGCTTTGTAGCTGACATCCTCGGCTTCGGTAACGCGGCGGGCCCGCACTTCGATTTCGACTACTCGACCGCAACCGGCGCCGGCATCACCAACCTCACGCAGGCACAACTTGCGTCCAGCTCCGGTGTCGCCAGCATCATCTACGCCTCGGCGGACGGCCAGTCGGTAGTACTGCGCTCCGATGTCGACGTCGACCCGATCGCCACCGACGGCTACCCGAGATCGGAGTGGCGGGAGAAGGCGAGCAACGGCACCACGGATCGCGCTTTCACCGACACCACCGGTGACCACATGGTCGAGGTGCTGGTTCTGCCGATGCACCTGCCACCGGTGAACCCCGCGTTCGTGCTGCTGCAGGAGCATGACAGCGCGCAAGATCTGCTGGAGATCGTCGTCAAGGCCCGTTCCGACTACGCGACCAGTGGCCGGCTCGAAGTCGCGCTGAAGGTCGCTATCGGTGGGTCCAGCACGAGCAACGGCGTTCCCCGGTTCATTGCCGACTTCGGCACCCTCGCCGAGCTGATCAGCAAGCCGAAGTGGCTGAACGCCAAGATCCGCACCGGGTTGATCCACGCGGGGGCAGCCGGGTGGTCGGCCACGGTCAACGGGGTCACGATCAACTCGTGGGACGCGGGTGTTCCAACCCGAGACGCGTCGGTCAGCAACACCTGTTATTACAAGTCGGGCATGTATCTCCAGACCAAGTGGACTGGCTCCGGAAGCGCTGGACACGAGGGAGTGGAAACCGACCGCAACGAGTACGGCGAGGCCGCCTGGCGCAGCATAAAGGTCACTCATAACGGCGAGTCGCTGCCGTTCATCCCGGTCACCGGCGCCCGCGTGGACGACACCATCAGCAACGTGCGGTGGGGCGCCAAGGCCGAAGGCGTCAATACGGCTGGTACGTCGTTCACCCTTACTCCGGCACTGCCGGCCAGCCTCGTCAAGGATGACATGATCTACGTCATCGCTCGAACCCGGCGCACCGCTGGAAGTTCCGCCGTATCTAGTCCAGCTATCGAGTCGGTGTCCCCCCAATGGTCTCGGTACAACGCCAACAACGCCAGCACCGAATTCACCACGAACACGGGCGCCCCCTCTGACTTGCTTAGCCACTCTCAACGGCTGCGAATCTGGTGCCGGCCGTGGTTCTCCGGAATGGCCGATCCCGTTTTGACCTATACATCTGGTACGGGGGGCGCCAACCCGGACATCATGTCGGCGCAGTGCCTCGCTATCTACGGCGGTAAGCTCGGCGCTGCTGCTGAAGTTGTCGATCAGGTGCCGGACAACTTCAACTTCGGCGCCAGTAGCACTACGGTGCTCGGGCCCACTGCGGCGTTGCCGGCCAACGCTGACTCCGGAGCCCTCGCGCTTGTGCTGCTGGCCAATGAGTTCAACGTACCCAGCGGCTCGGCCACCACGGTCTCCGGTGATGGGCTCACCTGGGTAGAGGGCGGAGAAGGCATCGGTACCACCACGAGTTTCCAGGCATGGGCTAATGACCACGCCATCGTGCCTGCTACTGCCGGCCAGGCCATCACCGCGAAGTCCTCGGCTAACACTGCGCGCACCACCGGGAAGTCCGCGTCGGTGCTCATGACCTTGAAGAAGGCCAAGAAGCGCCGCCACCACAACCGAGTCCCCACTTCGACCGGCTGACGCAATTCCTGCCACTCTTTTCATAGACCGCTCGTCGATAGGCCAGCGGTATCACAGTTTGATCTCGGCCGCTTACCGACTGGGCCATCCGCCGACCGACAGACGGTTGCGTCCGATCAACTACTACCGCCACGATGGAACCAGTAGCCCCGGCCCAGACCACGCCGGGGGCGAGCGGTTAGCCCACTGAACCAGTCCGCTCCCCACCGGTAGCCTCGTGGATCAGCCCCCACGCCGAGGCGCCAACGAAGAGGCCCGTCACTTCCCCATTTCGGGAGGTGACGGGCCTCTTTCGTGTTTCCGGGGTAGGTCAGCGGCAGCTGTTGATCCCGACGTACCAGGACGACGGGATCGCCGCGCCGCGCTGCATCTGGTAGTCGGCGTAGGAGAACTGGTCGTAGGGCACGTTGTTCTGCAGCCAGCGGACCATGCACTCGCAGTAGGGCGCGGTGCCGCCACCCTGCTCACACGCGCCGACCGCCACGAGCTTCACGCTCTCCGGGTAGGAGTACCGGGTGGCGCAGCCGGTGAGTGGCAGAGCGAGCAGCACGGCGGCCAGGATCAGGACCCTCATCAGTGGTGACCTGCCGCCGCGCCGATCGCGGAGAAGATCCAGAACAGCGACCAGAGCGAGCACCCAATGATGCTGAAGATCAGGCCGACGGTGCCGAGCGCGTGCTGTTTGAGGCCGACCTTCTTCGCCTCATCGCGGCCGAGCAGAGCGAAGATCAGGCCGAGGATCGAGACCGGCGACAGTGCGCCGAAGATGAAGCCGAGGATGTCCTGCCAGGAAACCTCGGCGTGGGTGCGGATGGCGTAAATCGGGGCAGGGACGATCGGGAACTGCTCGGTCACGGGAGTCTCTTTCGGTGGGCGGGAGTGGTTCGTTCTTCCACCACTATGCCACAGATTGAGGCACTCCGTCTACAGTGGCCACAATCGGGTGACCACGCCGGCGTCTTTGAGCAGCATCAGGCCGTCGAAGCTGCGGTAGTCCTGAGCGTAGTAGACCGTGTTGATCCCGGCGTTGATCAGCAGGCCGGCGCAGCGGTAGCACGGCGCGTGGGTGCAGTAGAGCCAGGCGCCCCGGGTCGACACACCGAGGTACGCGGCGTTGGCGACGGCGTTCTCCTCAGCGTGCTTCGAGACTTGGCACGGCTCGTCGAGCGTCGGGTTGTGGGAGCAGTGCGGGATGCCGCGCGGAGCTCCGTTGTAACCGGTGCCGATGACCCGGTGGTCGTTGTAGCCGGCCAGCACCGCGCCGACCGAGAGCCGTGAGCAGGTAGACCGCTTCGCCCAGATCAGTGCGGTCTCCATCATCGTGTCGTGCATCTTCGGCCGCTCAGTCACAGCTCGAACCCCGCCGACCGCAGGAAGACCCGCAGATCGAAGCACATCTGGCCCGGGATGGTGAACGGCTCGCCGGGCAGGCCGGGGCGGGTTGGCAACTTCACGGTGGCCAGGTGCGTACCGTCTTCGAGCCAGATCCCGCAGCCGGTGACCCAGGTGGTGGACGGTTGCGAGACGCGCACATCCATGTCCGGCGTGGTGCCATCGGCGTAGATCTTGTATCGGTGGCTGACCTCGGAGCGGCCGGCCATCACCGCGACCCGGAGGTCAGCCAGCTTGAGGGTGCGGATCACGGTCTTCTTCACCACAACCACTCCAGAATCGGGATCGCGCCCGGGTCGCTGGGCTTCGCTGACTCACACATCCACGAGTAGGTGTCATTGCACGGCGGCAACCCGTTCCGCGCGTCGTCGCAGTGCGCGATGCAGTCGCCGAAGATGTTGTCTAGATCCAGGTAGTCGTCAGGCACCTCGGCGCCGTGCTTGGCGTGCTGCTCCTCGGTGCAGCCGCAGGTCTCGTAGGCGATGATCCAGCGCTTCTTGATGGAATCGACGTCTACATGGGTGCCGGCACCGAGAGCATCACGCAGGCGCCAGTTCAACGCCGCCATCGAGCGACGATCGTGCCCGGTCACCACGAAGCCCATGTCCTCGGCGTAGTCAGAGACCTCGCGGCCGTAGACCTTGTACTCGAAGTGCGGCAGGCCGGTCATCGCATACACGCCGGCACGATGCAGTTCTCGGCGCACTGCTTGGACGTGCGGTTACAGGCGTGCGAGCCCCGGGTCACCGCCGCCGGGAACGGCACCACGACGCGCATGATGAACGCCGCGAGCCACGAGTAGTAGCGCTGCGCCACGGCCGGCGCCGGGAGTGCGGTGATCATCGGTACTCCTGCCCAGTAGAGATCGTCCTTCAGCCACTTGATCTGTTCGACGGCGGTGTCGGTGTTGATCTCGGCGTAGACATCACCCATGTCAGTCCTTCGTGAACAGGTCGCGGACGCCGCCCTTGTACAGGTAGTCGAAGGTCTCCGTGCGCCCCGGCTCGCCCAGCTTCTCGGGGAGGACCAGTCGGCCGGTGACCTTGTTGTGCGCGGGGTAGTAACCGCCTTCGTCGTCTTCGGCGTCCTGCACGAACGAGTCGACCTGCTCCTCGGTGCGCACAACGTTCCCGCGCAACTGGTAGGGGAACTCGTCATCGGCTTCATAGGCGGCGTCCAGGGCGTTCTCCAGCGCGAGCAAGGCGGCCTCGTTGCCCTCGGTGGGGAGCCAGAACGTCCAGGACTCGCCCTCCCACTCGTTGTTCTCGCGGAACTTCACGTAGCTGACCATCATGCGGAGAGCTCCTTGGTGGCGCGGACCCGGGCGACGGCGCGCCGGGCGATGAGACGGGTGGCTTTCACGGTCACGATCGCGGAGAACATCCAGATGCCCGCGATCAGCGACAGGGCGATCTTGACGTCACTCGGGTCTTCCCTCATCGACATGGTTCTTCTCTTCCCTGGGCGGGGTGGACAGCTGTGCACGGAGCTTCTTCATCGACCAACGGAACTGACCGCGCGGGCCGGGCGTCTTGAACTCCGGGCGGACCAGACCTTCGCGCTGCCAGGTGAGCAGCGTCTTGCGGGTGACGCCAAGCTTCGCGGCGGCAACTCCGGTCCGCACGATGTCACTGTCAGTCACTGGGCCATCTCTCGTTGTGGGGCTTAAACTACCGCAGATGGTAGCAGTTAGCTACACTAGGCGGACACCCCATCCGCGACTGGGAGTCGACGTGGCCACGCCCAAGATCAGCAACGACAAACGCGCCATGCTGCGCATCTCTAACCATCTCATCACCGCAGCTGAGCGCCTATACACCCAACGCAACGGTGATCCACTGAGTCCTGAGCAGGAGGACGACAACGACCTCGCCGAGGACATGCAGGCCTTCGCCAACGAGACCCGCAACCGCTTCGGCAAGGACTCGCTGCCGCTGCGCGCGGTCGCCACGACCACCAAGAAGAAGGACGACTGGGGATGACGCAGCCCGAGGCCGGTGACACTGCGCAGTCATCTGACGACAAGATGACGCCGATGCGTCGGATGATGTGGGGCGCCGCGACGATGCACGTCATCTCCGGCCTCGCGGCGACCGTCACCTACATGGCCGGCGGTCTGTTCAGCGACGGGTTCCGGGGGCTGCTCGTGCTCTCGGTGGTCTCCGGCTTCTGGACGATCTGGAGCAAGAACGAAGACCAGCAGGACCGCGACGCGTGGTTGTTCCGCCCGATCCCACGCGGCGGCAACTCCGGCCCGAAGACCTTCAGCGACTTCCGCGACGACACGAGGGGGCCGAGGGCGTGATGCCATCCACAGGCTTCTCCACAGGTGGGGACAAGTCGTGACGGCGGAGCATCGGGGCGGCCGGGTCTTCGAGCGCGACGTCATCGACACCCTGGCCGCCGAGCGGCGCCGCCGGGGTGAGCGACTGCTGCGGCTGCTGGAGACCATGACCGAGCGCGGCTATGAGGTCTGGCTACGCCACCCGGAGACCGGACACAGGGAGCGGGTGCACCTGCTGTGAACTCAGTCGTCGACCAGAGCCAGCAGCGCTATCAGGTAGTCGGACAGGGACAGCAACGCGCTTCGCTGCCGCAAATCCAGCGCGTCGAATCGCGCCTCGCCGATAACGGAGATGGTGATCGCGTGGCCGTCCAGGCTCTCAATCACGAGCTCACCGAACGGGGCTTCTACCACGAAACGTGCCATGCCTCGGAGTGTGCCCGATGACCGCTGAGGACGAACTCAACCAGCGACAAACGGCCGAAGACACGCGACCAACGGACGCCGGAATGACGTTCCCCAACGACGCTGTGCGCGACGAGTACATCCGGCTCAACCAGCTGGTCCACGATGCCTTCACCACCGGTAGCGCGGGGCTCGTGGCTCAGGCCGAAGCGCCTCGCCGGGAGCAGCTACGCCGCAAGCAAGAGCTGTGGGGCCGGGCGTTCGGTGACGTCGTCCGTCACGCCGCCGCGTTGAGCGAGGCATATCGCTTGAACACCGACGTCGAACAGCTGGTCGTGACCGAGCTGGAAGCGCTGCCCGAGCACCCGGATGACGCCGAACTACGGGCCACCACGCGTCGCATCGTCGCCATTGTCCGGCACCACAACCCGTGATCGTTCCGCTCCAGGACAGGAACTGACAGTGACCGAGCTGGACGAACCTTGGCCTCCGATGCCGGGTTCCCCCATGCGCAAAGCACTGGCTCAGCGGGTGTTTGACCTGGTCAAGAGCGGTGAGCTGACGTATCGGGAGATAGCTCGGCAGCAGAAGTTGAGCTCGACGTCGATCGTCACCCGGCTCTACCGCGAGGCCATCAAAGCGGGCTGGACGGAAGAGACGCGGGAGGAAGAACTGAGCCGACTGGCGGCCTGGCACGAGCGGCTGGAAGAGAGCTTCGAGAGCGCGTTGGCCGCCCAAGACCACGCCGCGATCCCCGGTCTGGCGAAGGCCGCCGCCGAGATCTCCCGCGAGCTGCGCAAGATCTACAACATCGACGTGACCCCGACGCTGAAGCTACAGACCGTCGCCGGCGGCCTGGATGCCCCGTCACCTGACCCGCCGGTCGGGCGCTGGGCCGAGAAGTTCAAGGACTCCAACCTCTACCGGGAGGGCACCAAGTGACGCTGAACCAGAGCCCCGAGGACCAGATTCAGGAGCTGCGCAAGCTCGTCAGGTCACTGGCCGGCGCGCTCGCGGAACAGGTCAACGACCCGCTCGGCTACATCTACTCGGGCACGCCGAGCCCCGGCGATCAGGCTGTCACCATCGCGGCGGCACTCGACGCCACCATCAAGGAGGCCGAGGGACCGGTGTTCCGGATCCGGCGCATCGAAGAGGATTCTCGTGACGGTCACTGAGATCGACGAGCTCTGGGTGACCGGGCCGCCGTGGTGGCCGGCGCACGAGTACGTGGACGCGCTGGACGGGCGGGACCTGCGGGATCAGAAGACCCGGTACGAGATGTGCCGGCACAACCCGCTGCTGTTCGGGCTGATCTACTTCCCGCACCTGATGCTGATGCGCGACCCCGACGACCCCGACTCGCCGCCCCGGATCTACCTCTCCGACCTGCACTGCGACATGGCGTACGCGGCGGTGCGTTGGGCGCGCGAGGACATCGGCATCGGGGAGATCCGGGACGCCTGGATCGCGCCGCGCGACTCGGCGAAGAGCACCTGGCTGCTGCTGATCTTGACGGTCTGGGCGATGGCGTTCGGGCACCTGCGCTTCATTGTGTTACTCGGCGCGACGCGCAAGGCCATCAGCGACACGCACTTCAAGAACCTGACCAACGAGCTGACCACCAACGAGAACCTGGTCTACGACTTCCCGAATCTCACCACGGCAGCCGGGCGCACCACGAACTCCGAGTACCGGGGCAGCAACGGCACCGTGGTCCTGGCGCGCGGTCTCGATGAGTCGAACCTCGGCCTGAACGTCGGCTCGAAGCGTCCCGACGGGCTGTTCGTGGACGACCCGGAGAAGGACGAAGGCAACTTCAGCCTGACCCAGAAGGACAAGCGGATCGCCACCATCCGTCAGGCGGTGCTCGGCATGAACCTGCGCGCGGTGGTGCAGTGGGCCGGCACGACGACCGCCTACAACTGCCTGGCACACGACCTGGTGCGCGACGCGGTCGGCGAGGAGACCGCGAAGTGGGTAGCCGAGACGAAGTTCCGCTGCCGCTACTACCCGGCGATCCTGACCGACGGCGGCAAGACCCAACGCAGCCTCTGGCCGATCCGCTGGCCGATGGAGTACCTGCTGGCGCACCGGGGCGAACGGGACTTCGAGTTGAACCTGATGAACCGGCCGCTGTCGGGCAACGGCACGATGTGGACCCAGGACTCGATGGTCTACGGCATCCCGCAGTCCTGGGAGCGCAGCTTCTCCCGCTACATCCTGCGCGTCGACCCGGCGGTCACCTCGCACGCAACTAGCGACTACACCGGCATGTGCGTGGCGGCCTACTCGTCCTCGGCCCGATCGGTCGGGGTGCTGATGGCGAACGCGGTGCGGGTCGACCCGGACGGGCTGCGGGTGAACGTCGAGATCGCGCTGAAGCAGTTCCCGGAGATCCGCGAGATCCAGGTGGAGGGCAACCAAGGCATGGACTACGTGGCCCGGGTGCTGCGCGGTCTGGGCAGCCACATCCACATCTCACTGCCCCGCTCCGCCGCCGGTAAAGACAAGGCGGTGGCCTCGAAGGCGGTCCGGTTCGGGGTGGCGTTCGACCACTACCAGCAGGGTCGGGTGCGCCACGCGCGGCAGTTCCGGATGGTTGAAGACCAAATGATGGGCTTCCCGAACGCGGCCTTCGACGACGGTGCCGACGCGGTGGTGGGCGCGGTGAACGAGTTGCTCCATCACCTGTAATCTGCCTCGATCTGTGGCATAATGGTGGTATGGATGCAGAGACGGATGGCGTGGTGAACGAGGAGCTGTGGAGCGACGAGCGGATCGGCCGCGAGCTGAATCCGGAGAAGCCGCTGACCCCGCACTCGGTCCGCCGGGAGATGTCTCGGGCCAAGATCCCGATGCTGTCCGGGCGTTCCGCGAGGCTGGTCCGGGCACTGCTGGCCCGCCGCGCGAACCGGGGCACCGGCACGGACGCCGAGGTCGCCGGTGGACTGGCGCGCGGTATCCAGCAGGCCCAAGACGCGATGGACGAAGCGGCACGGCGGCACGGCGATGAGTGAGGTACTGGGCTACACGGTGCTCGGCATGGTGGCGTGCGCCGTCGCGGTCAAGGCCGTGGTGTGGCGCCTGGCCTGGGAGGACCGCCGCAACCCCACGCCCCGGATGAAACGCGGCGAAGCGTCCAAGCTGTGGTTGCTGCTGTTGGTGCCGTTGGCGGTGGGCGTGGTCGCGGTGAAGACCGGGCACACGGACCCGGCCCGGTGGTGTGCGGCGGTGTCGTTGGGGCTGCCGCTGCTGTTCGCCAAGGCGGAGTTGTGGACCAAGAAAGCGAGCGTGTGATGGAGGTCGACACAGACCTGGCCGAGACCATCGTGGTCGCACTGGTCCCGGAGTGGCTGGACCCGGGCTACCAGGAGATCCACGATGGCATGACCCAGCTGCGGGTGACCGTGGCATGGGACGTCGACATCAGCGACCATCCGCGCAACGGTCAGTACGTGCCGATCCGCATCCAGGAGAAGGCGGACGACGGAGCATGGGGCGACGGCAAGGTGTTCCGGGTCCGAGTGACTGCCGATGAGGTGTCCGATGACCGCTGACCTGCACCCCGACGTCCGGGACCGCGCCGCCCGCGCCGCGTATGAGGTGAACGGCTTGACCGTGCCATTCCAGTGGGATGCCGTAGTCGACGCCGTGGCCGCCGTGTTCGCCCCGGAGATCGCGCGCCCGCTCCAGGCCCGGATCACGGAGCTGGAGAGGTTGGTCGCCGTCGCCAACTCGGCCCAGACCGGGCTGTCGATCGCGCTCGCCGTGCCGGCCAATTCGGACTGGTCGACCATCCGGACTACCGCGCTGGCACTCAAGGCCCGGATCGACGTGCTGTCCCCGATGGTCGAGGACTTGACTGAGATCTCCCGGGAAGCCGAGGCCCGGATCGAGCTGCTCACCGCCGCGCTGACCGAGATCACCCGCGAGGACTGCTTGAACCGCGTGGTTCGTGAAGACGGGTACTGCTTCGAGCGGTGGCCCGACGGCCCGTTGTGGTGCATGCCGTGTACAGCCCGTGCGGCGCTTGCTGCCGGCGAGACCGAGAGCGAGGGACCGTGATGGCTCGAATCGGATCAGCCGTGCTCAATGTCGATGACTTTGGGGCGACCGTTCAGCTGGGCCGCGAGGAGTGGGGCGTGGTCATTGACGCCCTGATCGAGCACCAAGCGTCGGCGTCGGCGAGGAAGTCGGGCAACTCCGAATCGACCAGCGACGTGCGGGTTGACACTTGCTCTGGGTTGATCAGCATGATCGGTTCGGCGCTGGCCGCTGGCGTAACCGAGAGCGAGGACTGAGCGATGGGTTGGGCTGAACGCAACGAACGCCGCAGCCGCACGGCCCGTGAAGAGGCAGGGCATGTGGTTGCTGTCCGGAAGCTGGGCGGCCGGGTCAAGAAAGCAGTGCTGGAAGCCGACGACAGCGGCACGGTGACCTACAGCGGCCTACACGGATTCGACGAAGCTGTCGCCGCATTGGCCGGCCCTCTCGCGGCCGGAGAAGGTGTGTGCAAACAGTGGGACAGGGACGTCGCGGTCAGGGCGCTGCGTGGCTCTGGCCGCTCGTTTCAGGACGCGGTGGATGCAGCGGACCGTCTCGTGAATCGTCACCGGGACGACATCGACCGTGCCGCTAAGTCGCTGTACCGGAACGGGCGGTTGTGATGAACAGCAGCAGAGGAAAGCGGCGGGGTGACCCCGAGTCCGCCCAGTGCCCGCACGGCGACAACGGTGACCACGAGTGGGGTCCTGACCCTGACGATCCCGACGCTGGGGACACGTGCACGCTCTGCGGGGTAGGTCGATGACCGAGAAGCCATGAGCGACGACGGGTACGTGCGACGGCAGATCAAGACCTCCGACTGCCGCCACGACCACACCCCCGACAAGCGTGGCGAGCGGACCGACAAGTGGGCCAAAGAGCCAATCTCCGTGAAGTGGTCGAGCTGGCACGGCAAATGGGTGGTCAAGGACGGCAATGATCGTCTCTACTACGCTCGGCAACGAGGCGACAAATACATCGAAGCCTGGGTGAAAACGTGAGCAGTCATGTTTGACGGGCCGGTCCACAAACTCGGGCCGCACGAGCGGGCGCACTACGAGGCGGCAAAGGAACTCGGCTGTCCCGGCGGAGTCTGGTACGACGAAGCCAACGGCCTGTACCGCTGGGAGACCCGCCCCAACACCTACCTGCAGAGCGCCATCATCAACGCGGCCGGCTACCTCGCCGGTGGCTTCGACTCCGACGCCGACCTCGAAGACATCGCGGTGGACTGCCGCCGGGCGAAGGTCACCATGGAGTCGGTGTTCGCGCGGGCCCGACCGGCTGCGGACCGAGGACGACGCTACGGTGCCGGTCCACCCGAGGCACCGCCGACATCCGGTGATCGGGTCCGTCGTGGTCGATCGAAAACAGCAACTAAGCCGGCCAAGAAGCGCGGTTTCTTCTACTGGGAGTGAGACATGAGCAGCATCGACGTGCGGGCCATCGTGAAGGTGAAAGCCACCGGCGCCGAGGGCAAGGTCAAGTACCTGGCGCACCGGGCCGTGGCGCGGCAGTCGCTACCGGGCGCGTTCGTCAAGTTCAAGGGCGAGAACTTCGCGCGCTGGTTCCCGCTGTCGGCGCTCGAACCGGTGGGTTGATCACCGCGCTCCGCTACCCTGGAAGGCGAGGAGTCAACCGCCCGCTAGGGAGTCAATCGGCGCAAGGACGGTCACGATCTCGCTCTCCAATGCCGAGTAGCCGTACCTGCTCCTCACGCCAAGAAGCCCAGCTCCGAATCACTCGGAGCTGGGCTTCTGCCTTGGGCGGGATCTCTACACAGTGGTCAGTGCGCGGCGTAGGTTCTTCCGCGCGGCGACCCAGGTCTTCGAGCTGAACCGCGATCCGACGCCGTGTAGCTCGGTGGTCGGGATGCCCAGCAGAAAGCGGGACACGACGTACTCCCGCTGACCCGGTGGCAGCGCGTCCAGGGCCAACGCCAGGCGCCCCTCGTGGTACCCCAGGTCGACGGCTTCGAGGCTCTCCGAGTAACTCAGGGCCTCGAACAGCGCGTCGGCTCCGGCGGAGATCTCGTTGTTCAGCCCCCGGCGCGGCGCGGCGAGCTCGTCACGGATCCAGTTGCGCATCCGGTTGCGGGCGACGCCGATGCACCACCCCTCCAGCGCATCGGCGTCGCTGAGCAGGTGGACCGGTACCGTCGGCAGCGCGCGCCACACCGCGACCCAGCCTTCTTGGGCCAGGTCATCGATGTAGCGGGCCTGGCTGCCCAGCATCACGGCGGCGCGCCGGCGCAGCTTCGGTCCGAGACTCGCCAGCAGCTGCCGTTGGTCGATCATGCCGGCACGGCCTCGGCGGCGACCAGGTCGAAGCGCTCGTAGATCCGCTTGCGGCCCTGGTGCGACCAACGGCGGTACACCCCACCCCACAGTCCCTCTTCGCGGGTGTTGTCACCTTCGACTCGGCACTTCTCGATCAGCGGGCAGCCGGCGCAGAACCGCAGTGCCGAGCGCTGGATCTCCTCAGGGACCGACCGGGCGCCTCGGCGGCCTTCACGGTGGTCGAACAGGAACTCGGTGTACAGGCCGGCGCAGGCGGGGCGGTCCTCCGGATCGTTCAACGTCGGACGGTCCAGCATCAGGCGCTGCAGCAGTTTGATCGGCAGATCGTCGAGCGCTACGTCATCGGAACTCGGGAGTCGGTTGGTACATCCGAGAAGAAGCATGGTGCGGGGTGCCTCCGTTGGGCGGGGAGCCAGGAGTGCTAAGTACAACGACCGAGCGGGGGATCGGTTACTCAGATGGACGCGTCGGATCATCGCAGGTTGCTCCTACGCCAATACGCGGCCGAGTTACACCCGGATGGTCTACTGGGCGCTGAGTACCGCGATGTGGTCGATTCGAGGGTTCAGCGCCCAGCGCCGGCCTGAGTTGGTCTCGTTCACGTACAGCCAGTCGGCGAGGTCACCGGCGCGGCGCAGCATCACTCGGCCGAACATCGTCCCGATCGGCATGGCGTGCCACCGAACCCTGGTGCCGATCTTCAGATTCAGAATCGTCGTCTCGTCGGGAGTGGCGGGAACCAGTTCCACGGTCGCCGTCGGAATGCTGGGCGCGCTCGCGGGCTTCACGGAGCAGACGCTCGATGAGGCCGCGCGGGTCATGCTGCTGTCCACCGGCATCGTGGTCGGGGCGGGGGTGCTCGGTGCCGGGACGGGGCGGGTGATGTCCGATGGGATGACCGGGGCGGGGTAGGTCATGGCGGGCGGGGACCTTCCAGGTGTAGACGGTGCGCGGGGCGGAGCTGTGCTTCTGGGCAGGGCGCTTCTCGACTTTGACGGGCGGCAGGGCCTGGGTCTGCTCGATGCTCGGCCGCTCCCAGACCACGTCCAGTACCGGGTCTGCAAGCGGGGCGACCGGGCGGCTGAGCACCTGGCCGGGCTGCGTCGGCGTGGTCTCGACCAGCGGCGGGGCCGGGTCTACCGGCATCGGACGCTGCGCGCGCAAGGCGGTCTCCTGCATCGGGGCGAGGAAGCCGACCAGCGTCAGCACCAACAGCGTGGACGCGACGGCGCCGATCAGCTTCGTGAACGGGTAGCTGAGCAACCGGCGCGGCGGTGGTAAACGATGGTAGGTCGCCACCAGGCGCGGACCCCACGACCCGAGCTCGGCCTTCACCCAAATTGCGGAACGCTCGATGCGGCCGGGCGGCACGTAACGGGCGTGCGTGCCGTAGTTGCGGTTCACGACTGCTGCTCGATGACGGTCTCGATGGCCAGCAGCAGCGCCGCCGAGAGTTCGATGCGGTCTTCCTCGGTGAGGTGCTTGCGGAACGGCCGGGGAACCTTCCGCATGATCACCTCTTCGAACTTGTCGATCGCGGTGACGCAGGCGCGGGACGCCGGGTCAGTGGTCGTGGTCAGGGTGGACGGGCGGGGTAGCACGGGGAGCTCCCTGGGTGAACAGTCGACGGGCGGGGCGGGTGACTACTTGTGTGAACAGCATTCCACGCCAGTAGGAGGAACGGCGTGCCGCCGCACGCAGCAGGTCGCGGTAGACCAACGCCGCGCGGGTCTGAGCCATGTAGGCGTAGTTGAGCTCGATGACCAGCGCGGCGAGGTCTTGTTCGTTGCGTGACCAGAACACCTGCTCGTCGCTGGCAATGTGCTTGGCGAGGTGGTAGATCTCGGTGCTCGACCGGTTGCCGTCGCGGCGGTGCTCGTTGTCGAACAGCTCGTTCAGCTTCACTTCGACACCTGCTTGATGTGAATGAGCGTGTTGACCGCTTCGAGGATGTTGCACAGCTCCTGGTACTCGCGGCCACCGGTCCGGACCAGCCGCAGTCCCTCGTTGGCGTTGTTCTGGGCGTTGCGCAGCTGGGCGGGGGTGAAGCGCTGCATCTCCTGTGCCCAGGACTTCACGCTGCGGGTCTTGTACTTCACCACTGGCCCCCGAGACCTGGGGCTTGCTGTGCGGGGGCCTGCGGCAGGTTCAGCCACGCGGTGGTCTGCGCGCGGGACAGCAGGTACTGGGCGACCGTGCTGCGCTGCGACGGCTCGATCCGCTTCATCGCCTCCAGGCAGTCCGCGATCACCCCGAGCTCGGCGTCGGCGTAGACCTTCTCCTTCACCGACTCAGTGACCTCGTAGACCGGTACGGAAGGCTTCGACACCGTTACGGTGCCCATGAACTCGTCCACCCGCTCCCGCAACTCCGTGACCTCCCGCAGCAGCCGGTCCCGCTCGGCCGTCAGGTTGCGGTTGCCGGTGCGAGACTTCGCCAGCTCGACGCTCAGCCGGCTCTTATCGGCCGCGATGCTCACTTCCATGCGGGAGATCACCCGCTGCTGCCGCTCGTTGACGCGAGTCAATTCGGTGAACTTCTCACGGAGTTCGATTTGACGGTTGATCGCCGCGTTGGCCTGGTCCCGGAAGCTGTCCCGCTCGGCGGTGAGCTCGGCGAGCTGCTCGCCCCGTAGTCGGTAGTCGTTGCGGTGCTTGGCGTTGTCGTCACGCAGGTTGTCGCTCTCTTCGCGCAGCTCGGCTATCGACTTGGCCTGGTTGGTGTTGCGCTCCAGCAGCTGCGCGATCTGCTCGTCGGCCCAGAGCCGGTACCGCCGCAGGACTCCGACCGGGGAGTTGAGGTCAGCGGTGATGACGAATGCTTCCCTCATCTCTTCGTCACTCGGCTTCTCGATCACAGCTTCGCTCCCAGTTTTCGCAGGTCGGAGATGCAGTTGCGGGTTGTCCGGTAGTCCGAGGGTGTCGACGGGAAGAAATACAGGCTCGTCCCGTCCGGGGCTTTCGCGCGGTAGTGGCCGTTGCGGGTGAGGCCGACGGACCAGCCCTGAGATTCGAGCCGGGCCGCCAGCCTCTCCATGTCGCGGTTAGTCACTGCGCCGGCTTCTCGATGAACTTCTTCGTCTCGACCGAGACCCGCTCGCTCTTGGTGGTGAACTCGGTCAGCACCTTGCGCGCCGCGACCTGCAGCAGCGGGGACAGCGACTCGACGGGGAAGCCAGCGGTGATGCCGAGCTTGTCGAACAGCTCACCGATCAGCCCTGAGGTCCGCGTCCCGATCACGGCGGCGACGTCGTCGAGCTTGCCGAGGTTCGGCGCGTTGCGGTACGTCGAGGTGCTGACCTCGATGACCGGGTGACCGTTGATCAGGCCGATGCGCTTGCCGTTCTCCTCCAGCAGCGCCTGGATCTTGCCCTTGGCCTCGGACTCCTCGGCCTTGTCGCTCTCCATCCGGGCCCGCAGCATGACGAGCTTGTCGTACCAGTCGCCGAGCACGTCGATCGGCATCGCGTCCGGGTTCACCGCCTCGGCGGCCTGCAGCTCCGTCTCGATGGCGGTCGCCGTCTCGGTCGGGTTCGGGACTGTGATGGTCTTCTTGGCCCTGGGTGGCATGTCCTGCTCCTCTTCGGTTCCGTGCTGGGTGGACGAGCTGTCAGCGCTTGCGGTAGCCCCGGTCGCCCGGGTCGAGGTAGCCGTCGCCGCCGCAGTTGCCGCAGCGGCCGGGGCTCTGCTTCGTGGTGCGGGCGAACTTCGGGATCATCGACCGGCCGCTGTTGCACTGCGGACACGGCACGCGGGTGGTCTGCGGGTTGACCCGGCGGCTCATCGGCTGCGGGACGAAGGTGCCACCGGCGGCCTTCTTCTTAGCTCGCTCGTCCGCGTCGCGCTGGGCGAGGCGCTTGCTGTAACTGACCATGATGCAATCATACCATGATGCCTCGACTTGTGGCCAGAGCTTAGGCGAGCAATCCCCGGCGGAACGCGATGGCCACGGCGGAGGCGCGGTCCACGGCGCCGAGCTTGCGGTACAACGAGGAGATCGCCCGGGTCGCGGTGCCAGCGGACAGCTCCAGCTTGCGGACGATGCGCTCGTTGCTCATGCCCTGGGCGATCAGCTCCAGGCAGGCCAGCTCCCGGTCGGTGAACATCATCGCTTGTACCAGGGACGATGCCCGACGTGAAACCAGTCTTCGCAGTCGTAGACGCACAGCTCAGACGCCTTGGTGCCACCCCGCACGAGCTTCGCCGCCTTGCGCGTCGGATAGCGCCGCTTCTCGTGCTCGGCGCACCAGACCCAGTCCCGGGTGATCGGCTGGTAGCGCTGCGACTGGCTCATGCGGCCGGTCACGGCTCAGTCCTTCTTCGAGGCGGTGCAGTAGCCGTCGCTGCCGTCGGCCGAGGCGGATTTAAAACTACAAAAATAGCAGTGCCCGCCGGCCGTCTCGGGGATCTTCATCGGCGCGACACCGGCGGCGGACAGCTTCTGCACGACCTGCATCCGGGCCAGCGCCTTCACCGCGATCATCGGGTCGAACGGCTCGGACCAGATGTGCAGCGCGGACAGCTTCTTCGCCCGGCCCAGGAAGCAGATTCCGACCCGGGTCACCGCGTAACCGGCGTTCAGGTAGCCCAGCCCGTAGCAGTGCGCCTGCGTGCGGTACGTGGGCGACGGGCCTTCGGTGGTGTACTTGCGGTACTGCGAGTCGCCGAGCACCTTCCAGTCGAGCACCGTGCCGGTGGGGGCGTGGAACACGTCGCAGGAGCCGCCCAGCCCGAGACCCACTTCGACGCGTCGCTCGGTGATCCAGATCGGGTCGGTCGGCCAGGGGGGATTCGCGGCGTCGAAGCAGTCGGCCAGCCAGTTGTGCACCGCCGTGCCGACAATGGAGGGCCACGGATCGTGCAGGTCTCGGGTCGGCGGTAGCTCCGACATCTGGAAGGCCAGCTGCCGCGCGCACGGGGTACCGACCTGCGAGGGGCCGATCGCCTTCTGCAGCGACCGAGGCGCGTTGTTGGCCCGCTCCTTGATGATGTGGATGATCGGCGTCCGCAGCCCGGTCTCGTCGGCCGCCGCCGTGATGTCGCTGTTGCGTGGAACTAGAACTCCGAGAACCACGGCTCAGCCCTCCATCGGGTAATCGGTGGCTTCGAGGCTCAGCGTCGCGTGCACCTGCGCCATCAGCAGGTACGGGATCGTCCAGCTGTTCGGCTCCGCCTGGTGACGGCTCTGCTCGATGGCCAGCTGCAGCTTCCGCTCGGCCTCGATTCGGTGCTCGCTGCGCGAAAGATGAGCCTTCACAGCATTCCCCCGCCCCTCGGTGGCTTGCGATTGTTCAGGGCACCGGTGACAAGAATCAGCAGCGCTACCACGAGCAGCGCCCCGCCACCGACCCACAACCCGACCGTCACGAGTTCTCCAGCCGGGTGATTTCGCGCTGGATGTACCAGGCCGCCTTCTTCAGATCCTCGACGGCGTCACCCTTTCCACCGGCCCGCCACAGATACTTGACGGCGTTGCCGATGTTGAAGTTCATCCACTCGGTGACCTGGATGCACTCCACGCCGCTGGGATGAGACGTGTAGTGACTCGGGTGGCTCACCGCGTCGTGCTCGTGCGCCATGTCTTCGACACCGGGAGTCGGTGAGCCGCCGTCCAGCGTCTCGTACCCCTTGGCGAGCATCACCCACTTGTCGACGTCTTTGCGGCTCACGGGCGGCAACGGATTCTTCGTCACGGGCTGACCGTCCCTTCGTCGTGGGCCCACGCGTCGGTGTCCTCGATACCGGGCGCGCGCGGCACCGGGACGAACACCTCGGCGGACGGTGGCAGGAACGGGTCCGGGTTGTCGACGTGCTCGGACCACGGGGTGCCGCAGTCGCACGACTCGGTCACGATGCCCACTTCCGCAGGGCCGGTGACGGGTCGCTCTTCTTGATCCACGGCAGTCGCAGCGAGGTGAAGCCCCGGTCGATGCTCGCGGAGACGTAGCCGGGCTCGACGATGCCGCAGCGCTCCAGGGCCCGGAGCAGATCCACGTAGTCGACCCAGTTGATCGGCTTGTCGATGTAGAGGTGGAAGTGCCCCGGCGTCGAGCTCGGCAGCAACTGAGCCGGTAGGTCGACGTCGATCAGCACCTTGTGCATCGGCTCGAAGTCCAGGACGGTGCGCTTGACCTTCGAGGTGATGATGTTCGCCTCGTCGAGGTCATCGACCGCTTGCACCTGGCTGTCGTAACCCTTCCAGCACTCCAGAAGGCCGAGCTGTTGGCCGGGCATCGGATGCTCGTGCTCAGACATTGGCGAGCCTCCGAGCCGTGCGCTTGATCGCGTCGACGTATGGCTGGTCAAGCTCTCGAACCTGGCCCGACAGATCTTCGAACGGGATCAACGACTTGTGTGCCGGGTTCGTGACGTTGCGCCAGATCGCCCACGCGTCGTGCACGTCCTCCAGGTTGGTGCTCGGGCCGAGAGTCAGAGCCAGCAACGCGTACAGCTTGGCGAGCTCGGGGTCCAGGTCGGGGCTCTCCTCGTTGAGGATGTCGAGCGCCTTCTGAACGTAGTTCTTCTCCATGTCGATCTTCTTCCCTGGGCGGGGTGTTGTCGTGGGCCGCCGGGACTCGCACCCGGATCTCCCGACTACTGCGGGGCTCGTGTCTTGAGCTACGACCCTTACTGCTGGGAGGGCACCAGGTCCAGCTAGTCAGACCTTCGCTTTGAGGGTGACTAATCCCTACTCACCGCGACTACCGGGAAAGCTCTGCCACGGGCCGCGCCTGGTGCTCTCGTGCGTCGACGGGATTCGGACCCGCATCGCCCATCATCTGGGGCTCTGCCAATTGAGCTACGACGCCAGGGACGGTGTCGCCGAGTGAACGGCTGGTTAGCTGCCCACGGTCCCCTTCACCAGTGATCCTCTACGGAGCAACACCCCGTCGGGTGATCTCGTCACTGGCCGTTTGAGGTGCGAAGCGTGGGTTTCGGTGTCGTCCTTGGCCTTCAGGCCGCCCCGTTGACCAAGGGATCCTCGCCCTACCGCCCACGCTTCGCACTGCTCCGATCCACCCTCACGGTGCGCGGTCGCCTTGTCCACGGACTGAGTGCATCCGCCGGAGAGGTAACTCGGCCGTGTGGGGCTGCGGCCCTCGGAACAAGGGGCTCAGCACTTTCGGGTCTCTGTGGAATTGTGTGCTCCGTAGTGCGGACCGGCCGGAGCAACGCCGGTACCCAGCCCCCGAGGGGCCCCGCTGGTTAGGAAGCCGTCGCCTGCTGCTCACGCAACCCGGCGATGGCCGCCTCGACATCGAACGCCGGCGGCGCGGCAACCGGGGCGGGCTGCGCGACCGGAGCCGGAGCAGCGGCCGGAGCGGTCCACTGGGGCTGTGCCGGAGCGGCGGGCGCGGCAACCTGGGGCTGCGGCGTCCACTGCGGCTGCGCTACCGGGGCGGGCTGCGCCGGGGCCTGGTAGACCGGCTGAACGGCCGGCTGCGGAGTCCACTGCGGCTGTGCCGGAGCCTGGGGCTGAGCCGGCGGCGCGTAGTTCTGAGCGGCGGGCTGGCCGGCCCACTGCGGCTGCGCGGCGGGCATCTGGGTCGCTCCGGGTGCCTGGCCCCACATCGGCGCGACGGCCGGGGCGGGAACCAGCTGGGCGGCCTGGTCAGCGGCGATCTTGGCGCCCCGCTCGGCGTCGATGCGGCCGGGGAACGCGGCGTCCCAACCGGCCACGTAGTCGAGCTCCGGGCCCTCCAGCGGAACGAGCTTGCCGTAGGCGTTGCCCTTCTGCCCGGTCACCGTAACGATCTTCACCGGCAGCGGGTCGGGGGCGGTGCCGTCGGTGGGCACGTAGCGCTTGATGTGGTCGACGATCGCCTCGGCGCCCCAGATCACCGAGACGTGCACGACGTTTGCGGCGACATCGACGACGTCGCAGATCACGACGTCCTTCGGGTTCGGGAAGCGCTGCGTCACGAACTGCGGCCGGAACTCCCGGGGCACGACGATCAGCGGCTTGTTGGCGTTGTAACGGGGGTCGAACGACCCAGCCTTTCCACCAGTGGGGGGCGGGGTGAAGGTTCCGAGAGCGATGGGACTCACCTGTTTCTGTGTTGAGTGATGTGTCGTCTCGTGGCAGATCTCAAGGTACTGCGTGGCACTGACTATCCGTGGCGTCTCTTACTACTCTGCCATCTTATCATGATGCCACCTGCGATGCCACGTACTGGGCGATCGAATTGACGACGTGGTTGCGCTGACCGAACTCGATCACGTCCGCGATGAAGCCGGCGTCGGCGTTGTCCGGGATGAAGAACGTCGGGGCGATGCGCCGGGCCACCGAGCGGGCGTTGTCGGATCCGGGCCGCTTGCGCCAGGCGGCCATCGGGACCAGGAAGTTCGGCGCGCTGGTTTCGTTGGCGGCGAAGGAGATGGTCCGCTGGTACCCCTCCTGACCCGGGTAGGCGGTGTTGTCGGCGATGTAGTCGACCTCGTTGCCCTTCTCGAACCAGCTGATCGGCACGTACTGCGGCTCGCCGGCAACCATGGCGACCAGCACCGCGATTGCGATGCCGCGCACCTCCTTGCCCCGGTGAATCGGCGCCCAGAGGTGGCCCTGACTACTGCGAAGCACACTCCCCACGCGGCTTTCGAAGACCGGCTTGGCCTCCTTGGGACCCTTGCGGATCTTCAGCCCCTGCACCGTGCCGGGCCGCTTTGCCTCCGGGCGCTCGTCTTCCTCGCCGAACAGGTCGCCGCGCACCGAGCCGACGTAGCCGGTGATCATGGCCTGGGCGACGTCGCCGGTCTCGTCCTCCTTCAGCGCCTCCAGAGCGCCGCGCATCCCGGTCTTGAGCTGCTCCAGGATCGAGCCCTTCTTCGCCGCGACCGCGACCATGTCGGCGACCCGCTTCTCGATGGCGGTCAGGTCGTCGATCGTCTTGGCCGGTGGCAGCGAGGCACTGGAAGCCAGGTCGATGCCCTCGGTGGTGGTGTCCATCAGCACGTCGAGTGGCTCACCGACCCGGTTGGCGAACTCGATCAGGCCGCGCAGCTTCGAGCCGTAGTTCTCGGCGGTGATCTTGATCTGGTCGGCGCTGCGTTCCCCGGCCTCCTGGCGCTCGCGCAGCGCGTCGGCGTGCGCGGTGATCCGGTCCAGCCACCCGGCGCGGGCCCGGTCGGTGCGCTCCAGCAGCTCGGTCAACTGCTCCCCGTCGCGGGCTTCGAGCATCTCGGTGTCGCTGAGCGCCTCCACCCCGGCGAGGCTGTGACCGTCGGACGCACCGGCGACGTCGAACACGGTGGCGAAGCGCTTGCCGGGGGCCGGCCGCAGCGCGCGACCGACCGCCTGGCGGAAGAAGATCCGCGACCGGGTCGGGCGGGCCAGCACCACCGTGTCGATTTCCGGCAGGTCGAAGCCCTCGGAGACGATCCCGACGTTGGTCAGCCACTGGGTCTCGCCGCCCCGGAAGGCGTTCATCACCTTGTCCCGCTCGGAGGTGTTCATGGTGCCGTCCACGTGCCCGCAGCTGGCACCGAGGTCGTTCATGATCTGCGCGAGGTGCTTGGAGGACGCCACGGTCGGCGCGAAGATCACACCCTTGCCGTCGGGCAGCTCGGAGATGACCGCCTTGGCCACCGTCTCGAAGGCACCGACCCGCTCCATCTCCTCGGCCAGGGCCTTCTCGTTGAAGTCGAGCGTGCCGGACATCCGCGACTGCGGGACCTGCGACAGGTCCAGCCCGTCGATGGTCAAGTGGCGCAGACGTGGCGGCACCAGGTAGCCCTCACCGGGGCGGCACTCGACCTCCTCGCCGGTCTCCGGGTCGGTCCGGTGGCTGATCAACCAGGAGATGTCGATGGAGTGGGCTAGCACCTCGAAGATGCCGTCGTCTGACCCCTTGGTACTGAACAGCTTGCGGTAGTCCTCCCGGAACGGGGTGGCGGTCACGCCGAGCAGCCGGGTGCGAGGCGGGGTGTGCTCGATCGGGTGCGGGAAGCAACCCAGCGCGATCATGACCTGCTTGAAGCTGACCGAGGCGTAGTGGTGCATCTCGTCGGCGATCACCAGGCTCGGGTTCGGCAGGTCACGCATCGTGGCGGCCGACTTCAGCGTCTGCGGGGTGGTCACGATGACGTCAGGGCGGGTCTGCGGGGAGCGCCACCGGTACTGGGTCTTCAGCCGCCGCGCGGAGCCGACCGCCCCGATGCTCGCGGCGCCGATCAGGGTCTCGATCCGCAGGTCCGGGTTCGCCCGGCGGAAGTGCCTAGCGGCCTGCTCGACCAGCTCACGGCGGTGCGCCAGCAAGATGACCGGCTCGGCGTTGCCGTGGCGCTGCAGGTGCCGGCGACACACCGACCCGAAGATCACCGACTTGCCAGCCCCGGTCGCCGCCGAGATCGCCACCCGCCACAGACCGGCATCCCACATCGAGAAGATGTCGTCCTCCGCGCGCACCTGGTACGGCCGCAGCTGAACGCCGTTGGCCATCACAGCGGCGGTCATCGGCGCATGTCCCAGACAACCCGGGTGGCGACGATGCCGGCGAAGATCAGCAGCCCGCCGAGGACGGCCGACCACACCGCCGAGCTCAGGGCGATCAGCAGCATGCCGCCGACGATGTAGAACAGGATGATGATCACGATGACCACCATCAGCATCGCGCGGTAGGTCTTCATCGCCGGACGCCGTACTCCCGATCCAGGTGCGCGGTGGTCAGCGTGTCGGAGATCGGCAGCGCAATAGCGCACAGGGCCAGGAAGCCGAAGCTCGCGGCCGCGATCGGGCTGCCGGTGACGATGTAGGCGAGCAGCTCCGCGCTGCCGAACAGTACGTACATGGACATGACGATCTTGAACATCATGGTGGTGTCTCCCTGGGCGGGGTGTGTTTCTCTCGTGTCGTCTCAGTGCGGTACTGGGGGCCGACTGTCCGCCAGTGGGTCTGGTGACCCGAGTTGAGGACTCCGAGGAGAAGAGTCGCTCCCCCGGTACCGCTTTACCATCATACCACAGACTAGCGGCGGTCGCGCTCCTGTTCCCGCTTCTTGCGCAGCGCCTTGCGGGCGTCGGAATTGATCCGGTGCACTCCCCAACTCAGCGCGGACACCACGGCCAGCGCCACGCCGAGATAGACCAGCCCGGCGATCTCGCGGTGCGTCACGGTCGACTCAGCATCCACATGGCGACGGCGCCACCGGTCATCACGCCGATGCCGAAGTTGACCGTGGTGTCCCAGTCGGCATCGGCCAGCTTGCCGAGCGCCGTCGCCAGGATCGCCCCGCCGATGCCGAGCACCGCGACTACCAGCCAGGTCTTCACGGGTGGATCTTCATGGACTGGATGTGCTGTCCCGCGATCAGGTCCATGCCACCGTTCGCATAGGTGATCTTGACAGTGCCCCTCGGATTGGCGTTGAGGGCGGTCTGGACCTGGGTCGCCAGGCCTTGGGCCTCCTCGGCGGTGATGCTGTCGACGACGAAGTACGCGCCGTCGCGCAAGGTGATGGTCAACTTCACGGGGTCCACTCCTCGGAGATCTTGCCGGTGCGCAGGGCCCAGTCGAGCAGGGCTTGGCCGCGCGCGGTGCGACGGGTGTCGTAGTCGGGACCCTCGATCAGCTGCCGGCGGCGTAGCACATCCCAGGTGCGGTGCGGGAGTCGTAGGGCCGCTGTGCGGTTGGACAGGGCCGCCTTCTGCGGGTAGCTCAGGCCATTCCAGGCGTGCTCGAAGAAGCCTTCACCGTCCGGGAACGGGGTCAGCGTCACGGGGCCCACTCCTTGATCCCGGAGACCCGGCAGCCGGTCGGGCAGTTGCAGCCGTAGACGCCGTGCGCGAGGGTGATGTGGGCGTGCGCGCCGAGGCGCATAGCGGTGATCATCTTGATTTCGGAGGGACGGGTCGGGGTGCCGGTAGCCGGCGTGAGGTGCAGACACTCGGTGTGAGCAGCCATTGCTCGGTCCTCGGTTCAAATTGGGCGGGGCTTGTTGTGTCTCAGTGTGTGCGCTTGCGGCGGGGCACGTACGGCTTCGCGGGTGGTGGCATCTTCGGAGCGCCTCGGCTGGTATCACTGTCGGTCACGGTCTCGATGCGGTCCCAGCCGCGCGGTGGCTTCTTCATCAGAACTCGGGGCCGGCGTTCCACTTCAGTAGGCCGTGGTCACCGGCGGCGTCGTGCTTGCCGCAACCGCAACACGCATTGCCGTTGCGCCAGTAGCAGTTGCCCCGGTCGTCCGGGACCTGCCACTCGCCCTTCATCTTGCGCGGGCCGTGGCCGTTGATCACGGTCTTGGCCGCGAGGCGCTTGTCGAACTCCTTCGCCCACGCCGCGCGGCGCGAGCTCGACATCTGAGACTTCTTGCCGGCGTTGGGGGTCAACCTGATCATGATGAGTCCTCGGTTAGTAGCGGCGGGTCTTCGGAGACAGTGGGAGATCATTGATCGCGGGGCGGCGGGACTCTTCCCAGCAGAACTCGCAGGGATGTCCGGTGACCTGGATGTTGCCCGGGTGCCGTTCGCGGCAGAGCTCGATGGCGATCGACTGGACCGGGATCGTGTGGTTGGGCCCCGCGTCGGGCATCGCGCGGGCCTGGAAGTACAACTGCCCCGCGAGCCACTCGGCTTGTTCCTGGGTCATCTCGCCGGCGACCCGAGACCAGCCGTCTTGGCGGTTGGTAAAAACGTGACCGGCGCGGGGGAACTTTGCCCAGACGCAGTAGGTGATCACTTCTTCCCGGCCTTGCGCAGCTTCTCCTGCTCCGCCTTGATCTTGGCTTCTCCCAACTTTCCCTCGCCGCCGCAGTTGCACTTCTCCTTGCGGACGCCACAGTCAGAACAGTGGTTCGGGTACTCCTTGCTCAGGTTCATGTCAGCCACCCAGCACCCAGAACACGCCGGTCGCCGCCGAGGCCACCACGAGCAGCAGCGGCATGCCACCGAAGAGGAGCGCTCCGACCAACGCGGTGCCGAGGCCGGCCAACCAGATCATGTCGCCCATGTCAGCTGTCTCCGTAGTCTTCCTCGGCCGGGAACATCGCGTCCCAGCACTTGCCGTCGTAGCCGGTCATCAGCCGCTCGCGGTCCTCGGCGGACAGCTCCGGCAACGCGCGGTCGATCAACGTGCCCTTGCGCCAGGCCAGGTAGCCCTTCGAATCGACGGTGATCATCTTCTGGTTCTTGCAGCGTGGGCACTGGGTCCGGACCAACATCTACTTGGCCTTCTTCTTGCTGGCGGCCCCGTGCACGTGGCGGTCCCACTCCGGCCAGGGATGCGTGTGCTCGGTACGCAGACCGCAGAGCGAGCAGCCGTTGCGGATGTGCACCTTGACCTGGTTCATCAGTCTTCGTCCTCCAGTAGCTCCTGGCGCTCGGTCTGCAGCGCCCAGATCTCGCCGTCGAGCTGGTCCCGGTCGCCGTCGTTGCGTTCGACGGAGTCCGCGCGGCGCAGCTTCGAGGCGGTCTGGTTGTCGATCTTGCTGATACGGCTCATCGCGGAGCTCCGATCTTGCGGATCTTGGTAACCAGATGATGTTGGTGGCCGGCTCCGAAGATCAGGTTGCCGGGCATGTCGTCGAGCTTGGCGGGTACGTCGTAGCCGGAGACGATCTTGTACTGCCGGCAGGAGCAGGTGATCCGGTAGTGCGCCTCCAGCTCGATGGTCATGCCGTCTTCTTGTACCGGGTGGCCAGCTCGTCGGCGATCAGATCGAGGTTGCGTCGGCACCGGTTGCGGTAGCTGATCGAGATGTTCGGATCGAGCAGCGCCGCGTCCAGCTTGCGGATCAACGCCTTCAGCTCCGACGGGGACAGCGAGTCGAAGCGCGGCGCGTACTTCGCCCCGGAGTTGTTACTCATGATGCGGTCCTCACGTCGTCGGGGTGCTGGCTGTGCGCCCGGCCGAAGCTGCGCGCGGTGTTGCTGCTCGGGTGCCAGTCGGTCGACCGGCCGCAGCTGCACTCGGCGCGCCACTGCTCGGCGAGCTTGCCGCTGGACAACGTGTAGATCCGCTTGGCGATGATGTAGGCGTAGACGATGCCCGGCTCGTGGGCCTTGGTGATCGTCTTGGGGGCGGGGCGGGTGGCGGTCATCGGGTGGCCTTCATTTCTCGGCAGCGGGCGGGGGTGTGCTCGGGGAACAATTCGAACGTCTGCAGTACCGGGCCGTGCCGCTCAGCTTCGTACTGGTAGCGGCCGAGCTTCACGCCGGGGGTGCCGCGCTGGAAGAGCCACGTGGCGCACACCTCGCAACGCTCCGCCGGCCAGTACTTCATGACGGCTTGCGCAACAGTGCCCGGTGGATAAACTCCAGGCGCTCGATCGCGGCGGCGTATTCCTTCGAGGTGGTGCGCTTGGTGCAGATCACCCGGTTGGCGTCGTCGCGGCGCTTGCGCAACTGGGCGTGGGTCAGGTCGTCGAGATCCTCTTCCGGCCAGTCAGGTGCGGCGGTCATTGGGCGCTCCTTCGTCGGCGAAGCAAAGGCTGCACTTGGTCCCGGCGATGATCACCGCGTACGTGACCATGTCGGGCTTGCGGTTGCACATCGTCTTGCCGAGCGGTCCGAGCAGGTGCACCTTCTCTCCGGCGGGTGTGTAAGCGACCAACGACCGGCCGGGCGCCGGGTTACCGCTTGGCTGCGGGCCCGGCGGCCGGTCCCAGGTCACCAGGACTTCTCTCCGCGCTGGTACAGCACGTTGTCGATGTTGTAGACCTCCCGGGAGATGTCGGCCATCTGCTTCGGGTCGACGGCGCCGGCGGCCAACGCGGCCTGTCGCCAGGACCGTTGCTTGCGCAGTTGGTCGGCGGACATGTTGACCATCTCGGAGAGGCTCAGTCGCTTCATCGGGCCAGCTCCTTCAGCGCGATGGTGTACCGGTCGTAGCTGTCGACCAGGCCTCGTCCCTTGATGAACAGGTAGTTCATCCCGTAGTGATCGAAACCGCCGGCGGCTACGTACCGGCCCGACTTCGTGAAGGTGAGGAACCCGGAGCTGTCCCGAGCGGTGGACCACCCGTTCGCATCGGCGGCGGCCCGCAGCTTGTCCCGGGCGTTCACTCGGCGGCCCAGATCTCGATGTCGCTGCACGGGTGGGTGTGGGCCAGATAGCCGGCCTCCAGGCGCGCCACCACCCAGGGCAGCGGACCGGCGAGCGTGTAGACCTCGTCACCGATCAGCTCGACGACGCGGTAGTCCGTCACGCCGGGGAGCGGGGCCCCGAGGTATGTCGCCAGAGCGGCCGAGACGCCCTCGATGACCATGTCGTTTGTCGTGTTTGCCATAATGCAATCATGCCACATACCGAGGCAGGCCGCAACAGTGCAACGAGTATCATCTTGCCATGATCGGTGCTAGGCTGGGTGGCCGAACAGGTAGTCTCAGCGGTACCCCAAGACCCAGACATGCCAAGCGGCGCCGAACCCGAAGGTCCAGCGCCGCTTGTGGTTCCTTCACCCCGCCCAAGGGAAGAGGGAGACCCGCCGTATCAGTCCGCGTTGCCATCGTGAACGTGAAAGGCAGCACCCATGCTACAGGAGCTACCCACTCCGAACGAGCAGCCGCAAGCATTCTCTCAGTCACACTGTGTGACGCCGGCGCTTGCGGGCGGTGATCGTTGATGGTCCTCGGCTCTTGGCCGACCGACCCGGCGGACCGTGATCCCGACATTGCGGCCGAGCGGCTCCGAGAAATTGTCGGCACCTGTTATGGGCCCACCCACGTCACCGTTCCGCGCGTCTTGCTGGCCGTCGTGCTCGCGGAGCTGGAACGCCTGCGGGGTGCTGAGTGACCGCGCTGGACGACTCGCCGCCGTGGGACATCGGCCCGGTGTTCTCGGCCGTCTCGCTGGAGAAGCTGGCCGCGAGCGCGCTGACCCCGGAGTACGCGCTGGAGCGCGGCGTGCTGCCGGTGAATCGCCCCGAAGACCTACCGCCGGAGTTCGCGGCCAACGCGGGGCTGTGCACGGTGCCCGGAATGCTGTTCCCGTGGCGCGACCCGCGTGACCCGGAGCAGGTGACCTGGCAGTACCGTCCCGATCACCCGGTCGAGCCGGCCTACAAATACGTGTTCCCGGAGGGCCTGCATCAGCCACTCGGACTCGTCAAGGCCGGCGACGGCAACCGGGTGGCGATCGTCGAGGGCACGTTGCAGGGGTTGGCTTTCTCTCGCTACGCACCCGATGACCTGCCGGTCTACTCGATCCCGGGCTGTGACGGCTGGTCGAAGGCGAAGAACGCCACCGAGAACCTGATCGTCGTCGAGGGCAAAGACGTCGTGGTGTTCCTCGACGCCGACGCGCTGACCAACGCCTCGGTCTACGACGCCGGGCACGAGCTCGCCCGCTTCGCCAAGATCTACGGGGCGACCGGCACCTTCTTCGCCCGGGCGCCCGGTCGCGGGGTCAACGGCATCGACGACTTCCTGGGCTCGGCCGCCGAGGACAAGCGCACCGAACTGCTGGCCCGGCTGATGGACAATCCCGAGCAGAAGCCGGCGCCCCGCAAACCGCCCGGCAAGCCCAAGGCGAAGAGCGTCTACGGACTGGCGACCGCCGAAGGTCTCCCGGACGCCAACGACACCGCGCTGGGCACCCAGTGGGCCGACTCGATGCTGATGAACTACCGCTGGCTGGTCGACGACGAGTCCTGGTTGGCGTGCCGCGCCGGACGCTGGGAGCGGGTCGGCTCCTCGGTTCCGGCGTCGTCGGTGATGAAGTTCCTGTCCTACGTCTCTGGCCTGTACCTCGGCGCCGCCCAGGGAAAGGACGGCGATCAGCGGGAAAAGCTCGAAGAGACCGGCCGACAGCTGCTCTCCAGCGCGAAGCGCACCTCGGTCCGACTGTCCGCCTCCGACTACGACGCCACCCACGTCCGGCGCGCCGAGCTCGACCAGCACCCCCGCAAGTTCTGCGTCGCCAACGGGGTGCTCGACCTGGACACCCTCGAAGTCACCGGTCACGATCCCAACCTGCTACTGACCACCGGCTCCGGCATCGAGTTCGCCCCCGGTGCCCCCTGCGCGCGCTTTGATCAGTTCCTTGCCGACGTGCAGCCGGACCCGGAGCTGCGGGCCTACGTCATGCGGATCTTCGCCATGGCGATGTACGGCGAGGTCCGCGAGCACATTCTGCCGGTGATGATCGGTGAGGGCCGCAACGGCAAGGGCACCCTGATGCGGATCATGCACAACGTCTTCGGGTCGCACGCCGAGGTGATCGAGTCCAGTGCCCTGTTGATGCGCAAGTACGAGAAGCACGAGGAGGAAGTCGCGCGGCTGGCCGGCAAGCGCCTGATCACCACCGAGGAGACCGGACGCGACGCTCAGTGGAACGTGCCCCGGATCAACTCCTGGACCGGGGGCGACCGGCTGAAGGGCCGCTGGATGGGCGGCAACTCGTTCTCCTTCGCCCCGTCGCACACCCTCGTGATGGCGACCAACCACCGGCCCAACGTCGGACAGGGTGAGCGGGCCTTCTGGGCGAGGTACAAGGAGATCCCGTTCGGCGTCGACTTCACCGACCGGGTGGACCTCACGCTGGAGCCCTGGATCATCGAGAACGAGCTACCGGGGGTTCTGAACCGTCTGATCGAGGCCGGCCACTCCTACCGCGCCCACGGGCTGCAGGAGCCCAGCGCGGTCACCATGGCGACGCTGGACGCGAAGGTCGATGCCGACAACCTGGCGCGGTTCTGCGCGGAGCACATCGCGGTCACCGGCGACCACGAGCTCGACCGGATCTTCAACGTCGAGATGTTCGAGTCGATCAACAAGTGGTGGTCACAGAACGTAAGGGGCGAGGCTCCCCCCGGCGCCCGGACCTTCGGCAAACAGATGCGCCAGGCGCTCGGAATGCCGGCCGATGCCAAGAACCCGAAGAAGATCGGAAAGGGACAGGATTCGAAGCTGACGTGGACCGGGATCCGGTGGCTGAACGGCGGTCGCCCGGATGGTCTGCCGCATTTGCCCGGTCTGCCGCATGTAGCGGCAGACCTTAACAAGGGTAACGAAAACCAAGGGCCCCCTAACCAAGGCGACCCTAACAACTGGTCTGCCGCTTCCGAGCCATGGTCTGCCGCAAAGTCTGCCGATACGGATGATCAAGAAACTGAGAATGTCCCAGCTCAGAGCTTAGTGTCTGCTAAGTCTGCCGAGTCTGCCGTAAAAGTTAGAAGTAAGTCGGTAGATCTGGAAGAAGCAGTAGAACCACCTGTTGATCATGGTCTAAAAAGTAGTTCGCAGGAACCATGGAAAGAGAATGGGACGGATCGGCAGACCAGGCAGACTCAGCAGCTAAACGGGGTCCTGACCTTCGACCTTGAGACCGATGATGCTGATCTTCAGCATGATCATCCGGAGCCGGAGAAGTTCGTCCGTCTCGCCGGCTACTCGACCGGCAACGGGACGATCACTGACGCGTCCGCGCGGGATCTGATCGACAATCTGCTCTCGTCACGCTACGTAATGGGTTCCAACCTGGTGCACTTCGATCTGCCGGTGCTCGCCCGGATCGACAGCCGCGTCGATGTGTTGGAGCTGACCGCCCAGGGACGGGTGTTGGACACCATGATCACCGAGTCGGTGCTCAACCCGATCCTGAATGACAAGCGGCCCAACGCGGTCGGCCGGGCGATGGTGCACTTCAAGTTGGAGAACGCCTGCAAGCGCTACGGCATCCCGGGCAAGACCAACGACGCCAAGAAGATGGCCAAGGAGCACGGCGGCTTCGACAAGATCCCCCTGGAAGAGCTCGACCCGTATCTGCGCGGAGACGTCGAGGCGTCCAAGGGCCTGTCCATGGTCATGATGCAGATGCTGAACTCGGCGCCCGCCGCGCTGCAGTCCTACGTGATGCGCGAGCACCAGGTCCACGCTCTTGCCTCGACGATGGGCGCCATCGGCATTCAGGTCGATCAGGAGCTACTGCAGCGTCGCTTCTGGGCAGGTTTCGGCAAGAAGCAGCGGCTGACCCGCAAGCTGATCGACAAGTACGACATCCCCACCGTGAAGGCCGACGGGAAGCCCGCCGACTCACCGGCCGCGACCAAGGACGGCAAGGCGGCCCTGCTGCGCGCGTTCGCCTCGCTCAACGTTCCGGAGAGCGTGATGGCCCGGACCGCGAAGGGCGCGATCAGCTTCGGTGGGGATGCGATGCGCGAACTCGCCGAACAGATGGCCGAGATCGAGCACCCGAACATCGAGGAGATCGCCCTGCTGTGCGACACGGTCGCCGACATCGCCGGCGTGCGCACCGTCTACGGCACCGCCCTCGACGCACTGTGCAGCGACGGCCGGGTGCACCCGCAGGTGGCCACCTTCCAGTCCTCCGGGCGCTGGTCGACCACCAAGCCGGGGTTGACCGTGTTCGGCAAGCGCAAGGGCAAGGTGATCGAGCGCGCGGTGTTCACCGCCACCGGCCCGAACGCTTGGGAGGCCGAGACGGTGCTGTTCGCCATCGACCTCAGCCAGATCGACGCTCGCTCGGTCGCCGTGCTGAGCCAGGACCACGCGTACATGGACATCTTCGGCATCGACCCGGAGACCGGCAAGCCGCGCGACTCGCACGCCGAGGTGGCCCTGGCGGTGTGGGGCGACAAGGCGATGCGCGAGCGGGCCAAGCCGATCTCCCACGGCTGGAACTACAACATGGGCAAGGCGAAGCTGGCCGCCACCGCCGGGAGCCGTCAGGTCGCCGAGGAGTTCCACGCCGCGATGGAGCGCAACTTCCCGCGCCTCGTGCAGTGGAAGGCCGAGATGGTCCAGGCGGCCAGCACCGGTGCGTTCATGGACAACGGCTTCGGCCGGATGATGCTGCCCGACCCGGAGCGTGCCCACAACCAGGGCCCGGCACTGATGGGGCAGGGCTGCGCGCGGGATCTGATGATGGAGTGCTTCCTGCGGCTGCGCCCGGCACTGCGGCGCATGCTGCGGATCCAGGTGCACGACGAAGCGATCTTCGAGATCCCGAAGGAGAACGCCGAAGAGATCCGACGTGAGATCGAGGCCGCCTTCAATTTCGAGTGGGCACCGCCGAGCATGCCGTGGGCCCGGCCGATTCAGATCCTCGCCGAGGCCGGCCACTTCGCCTACCGGTGGTCGGAGTGCTATTAGTGGTAAGGTGATACAGTTGCACTCGATACAACCACCTCACTCAGGGGAGCGAAGTGAAGTTCAAGCTCAGTGAGATCGACGCGAACCCGTTCCGGCACATCGACCGGTACCCGGTGCGCGAAGACAAGATCCAAGCACTTCGGGAGTCGATCCGCAGCACCAGTTTCTGGGACAACATCGTGGCCCGGGTGGTTGACGGTCGCGCGCAGATCGCTTACGGGCATCACCGCCTCGAAGCGCTGCGTCGGGAGTACGCCGCCGACCATGAGGTCAACCTGATCACCCGGGACCTGCCGGACGACATGATGCTCAAGATCATGGCCAACGAGAACATGAACGAGTGGGGCAGCTCGGCCACCGTCGAGCACGAGACCATCCGCGCGGTGGTGTACGCCTACGCCGAAGGCCGGATCGAGTTGGCGGCTCCGAGCAAGGACACGCCGGGGAGTCGTCTGCGGCACGCGCCGAGATTTGCTCAGGGCAGGCCTTCCGGAAGTCATCCGGAACGTCCCTACACCGCGAAGACCGTGGCTGACTTCCTCGGCTGGACCGAACCGTCCGGAGACCCGCAGCGTCGAGTGGTCACTGCGTTGTGGGCGCTGGAATTCATCGAGTCCGGCACGTTGACCGAGGCCAGCTTCGTCGACCTGACCAGCTATCAGGCGTCCGCCGTGGTGCAGCAGGCCCGCAAGGCGAAGGCGGACTCCGAGGCACGGGCCAAGCTGGAGAAGGAGAAGGCCGAGCTGCAGGCCCGAGCAGCCGAGGCCGCCCGCAAGGCAGCCGCCGAGGCCGAGATCCGTCGGGCCGAGTCAGCACGTCAGGCCGCCATAGCCCGGGACGAAGCCGAACAACGTCGCCATCAGCGGGAGGCCGAAGCTGCTCGCCAGGAACGGGAGCAGTCCGAAGCCCGACGCGTTGAAGCCGAACGTCGCCGTGAGAACGCGACCGCCCGGGAGCAGCAGCACCGCGCTCAGGCCAAGAAGGACGCCTCGGTGGTGGGGGGCGACGTCGGCGCGGCGTTCCGCTCGGAGAAGACCAGCTACAAGACCGCGTTCAAGGCAGCCGCGCGCACCGCACCGGACAAGGCCCCGGTGATGATCGACACTTACGTCACCCAGGTCGCCGCCCGGATCCACCGACTGTTCGAGCCGGACTATCACGAGCTGGCCCAGAAGCTGGACGAGCTAGCCAGGTTCCGGGACAGCATCTCCCCGGAACGTCGGCTGTATTTGTCCCGCGAGTTGACCAGCCTGGCCGCCCGGGTCGAGCAGTACCGCGCCCGACTGTCCAGTGAAGCCGGCGAGTCGCCGGACCGAGCTCCCGACATCGAAATCCTCGATGCCGAGGTAGTGGAAGAACCAACCATGAAGGAGATCACTAGTTGAAGATCACCAGTCACCAACAGTTCATCGGGGAGCTGGCCGCCGCCGCCATAGCGCTGCACGAGTCCGGCCAACACGCCCCGACCGCGCCGGAGATTGCTGACCGGTACTGGGCCAACCCGAATCGGGAGATGCCCAGCGTCTTGATCATCGAGGTCCGCAAGCGTCTCCCGGAGGTCCGGAAGGCGTTGCACGAGATGGGTCACTCGGTGGCTCCGGTATCCGAGAGGTATTACCGGCTGGTCCGCAAGCACGAGCTGGACTACGGGCAGGTCGGCGAGTGCCTCGCGGTGGGTCGGAGCAAGAAGCAGGCCGGCATCCTGTTCGTCACTGACTCCGACGACCTGTCCAAGTGGATCAAGACCAGGTACGAGTCCTGGGTCCACGGGACCGGCGCCGGGAAGCTGTCGGCCGCCGCCCAGCGGGTAGCCCTCGCACTGGAGGAAGGTCTGATCACCGAGGGCGAGGCCATGGCCATCACCGGTCGGACCCTCTACCCGGAGGACGACGACTACTCGATGGAACTCGAAGAGTAAGAAACCGGAACGGGGACCAGGCCGCTCATACCAGCCTGGTCCCCGTTCCCCAACTTTACGACAAGGAGTAATCGGGGTGATCGCCTCAAGTCCAGCCCTCATACCACGATGCACTGATACCCTGGTAACCATGGCCAAAGTCGTCGAGAGCTTCCCGCACAGCATCAGTCCACGCATCCCTTGGCGCCGTTACACCGACGGCGAGAAGCACGAGCTCAAGCGGGGCACCGACTTCACTCAGGACCCGCACATGGCCCGCAAGGCGTTCGTCAACTGGGCGTGTCGCAACGGTTACTCAGGCGCACATCACAGCTCGGTCTACAACGGCCGGCTCTACATCCAGGTGACCAAGTGAGCTGGAAGCCCGACACGATCGACGGGCCCCCGCCGGCGCCCTGCGTCAACTGCCTGGCGACCGACCCCGGTATCGCACTGCTGCCGCCGTCGAAGTGGCGCAAGACCGACCACAAGCCCCGCGCGCCCCGGTGCGCGACGCATCAGCGCGAGGTCCACAACGCGGCCAAGGCGAACTCGAAGCAGGTCTACCAGGCCCGCAACTTCACGATGAGCCCCGAGCTGCACGCCGAGCTCCTGGACGAGCAGAACGGTGTCTGCGCCATCTGCCTCTACGCCAACGGCCGCACGAAGGCCCTGGCCACCGACCACTGGCACGGCTGCTGCGACGGTCCGACCAGCTGCGGTGACTGCGTGCGGGGGAAGCTCTGCGGTCCGGACAACCAGGACATCATCGGCCGCATCGAGATGATCGCGGGTCGCAACGGTGAGCGCCCGACCGATGTCCTGTTGCGGGTCATGAGCTACTTCGAGGACAGCCCCATGGCCCGGGTACGCCGGCGCCTCGCCCACATCGAACGGATGACCGCATGACCATCTACGTCACCCTCTTGATCTGCTTCACCGCGCTGCTCTGCACCGCCCTGGTCACCGGGGCCTGGCAGAAGATTCGAATCGCGCAGATCGAGGTACTCAAGCTGAACGCCCAGGCAAACGCGCTGGCCGCCACGCAGGGTATGGCGCAGAGGAACTGAGATTTCGCGGGAGGGCGCCCCGAACTGGGGAGCGAAGGGCGCCTCTCGACCGCGAGCAGACCAGTGAGCTGATCTCCCGAGCAGTCTACCCAGGGAGATCATGTGACCGCGACGTCAGCGGCTTGCCAGGCGTGCACCGCTCCGACCGGTGACACGGTGTTCCTCTGCCGGGACTGCATCCAGAAGCTCGCCACCGACATCGCCTCGGTCACCTGGATGATCCGCGAGCTGGAGACCACGCTGACGCGCCAGGCTCGCTTCGTCCGGCAGTCCGACTCCGGCATGGCCCGCAGCGCCACCACCCCGCTGCCGTGGGACGAGCGGGCCGCTCAGGTCACGAAGCTGCTGGACCGCCGGGTGCACCACTGGGCGATCGAGGTGTCGCTGCTCAACCGGGAGGACCCGCGCGACCCGCTGAGCGTGCAGCTGCAGGGCTCCGGGGGCGTTGTCGAGGTCTCCCGGTGGCTCTGGCGCAATCTGTCCACGCTGCGGATCCACGAGCAGGCCGGCCGGGCGTACGACGAACTGCGCGACGTCTGCCAGCAGGCCCACGAAACGGTGGACCGACCACCGGACCTGGTCACCTACGGCATGTGCGGCGCCGAGCTCCCGAACCGGGTGATCTGTCACGAGTACCTCTACGGTGCGCCGAACCAGCTCACCCTCGAATGTCGGCGCTGTCACACCCAGTTCCAGCTGAAGGAGCGCCGGGACTGGATGCTGGCCTACGTGTCCAACATGATGGGCACCACCGGGGAGATCGCCACCTACCTCACCGCGTCCGGCATGGGCATCACCCCCGACGCGGTCCGCGCGCTGATCCGCCGCCACCCGCGTGACATTCCGAAGCGCGGTGACAACGCCGAGGGCCACGCGTTGTACCGGTTCTCGAATGTGATCGACGCGGTCGGCAACCGGTATCAGCGGGCGCCCGCGACGGTCGTGGCCAGCTGATGCGTGGGCATCTGGCAATTTCGACCGGTACGGTAGATGAAACTGGATCTCTTGTCGCTAGCACAGCTTCCGGAGGATCGCCGGCGCTAGTGGAATTTCCGTAGTACAGCTTCCGGAGAGTTGCCGCGCGGCAGCCGGCGCCGAGCACCGGGCAGTCGCCGTCGAGCAATGACCCGCTACCCGCGACCGGATGATCAGTTGTTCAGGTCCGGGTGCAGCGACCGGACGCGCGAGGTCACGTTGGGGCTGCGCGCCGGCAGCTCGTCGCTCAGGCCGAGCCAGTAGTCGACGAACGCCTGAACGAGATCCGAGGCGTTCGAGCCCTCGTTGTTGGCCTCGGTCATGAACACCTGCTTCTTCAGCGGGGTGAGCCGGACGTTGAGGCTGCGGTTCGGGGAGCTGCTGGGCATGACTCTCTCCTTCGGGTGACGGGCTGCCGGGTGGCCCGGCGGGCGCATTTCAGAACTGGACGTGGGTGCGCGTAGCAAGATCGTTATATATCAATCTGCACGCGAGATCCGGTCAAGGTCAACTTCTCGGTCATGATCAGATTCAAGATCAACATCGAGATGATCGTCTCGAAACCGGATTGCCGATGATCTTGATCTGGTTTCATGATCGACACGTTCGGTGATGTTGATCGTGATTCCCTCGTTACTTGACTGAGTCCATGATCCGCTGGCGAGTGTTGATCAGTCATGACTCGGGTGATAGCCAATGGGCCGGTATCGAGTCACCTCCGAATCGACCATCCATGTGCACCATCCATGTCCCTCTGCCATCGGGCCTGATCGCCCTGCCGTGCTGTCCGCGCTTCGGTCCCTGAGTTACGGTGACCCGGACGTTCTTGCCGAGCCACTGGTCGATGCGTGGGGTCATGGTGCTGCTCTCCTGTTCGGGTGTGGTGCGGGCGCTGTGTAAGCCGCTGTGCGGTTGTCTGCGGTCAGGGGGTACGTGGCGCCGGGCGACCGGCCGCGAGGCTTAGCGGGACGCTCAGGGCCTGTTCAGTCGTGGTGGTCACTGCCGTTACGGGCATCGTCGGACTGACACCCAAGCCATGGGTAGGGCCTGACTGATCGGTCCTTGGTCTGCTGCCTGAGTCCGGCCAGATGTGGTGCACGCGTCCGTGCCTCGGCGGCTGAGAAGCCCAGCTCGCGGAGGTCTCGTCGAGCTGCCTCTACGTCGCCGCTGTATCGAGCCATGGTGCTGTTCTCCTGTTCGGGTGCGATGCGGGCGCTGTGCGAGCCGCTGTGTGGTTGTCTGCGGTCAGGGGGTACGTGGCGCCGGGTGGCCGGCCGCGAGGCTTAGCGGGGCGCTCAGGGCTCGATTCAGGAGTGCTCATCGCAGTAGCCGTCGAACACGCACGGGTCACCGTTGCAGTCGATCTCGCATCGGCACTCGCGGCACTGGTGAGTGTGGTCGGGGTACATGGCGCTGAGCTCCTGTCGGTCAGTGAAACGAAGACAGCCCCGCACCGAACCCACTACGGGGCTCGATACGGGGCTCTGTGCGGCTCGTGTAGGCCGCTGTGAACTCTCCGGGTGTCGCTGGGTCAGGCTGAGCGGGTGGACCACTCCACGAACCGCTCACGGCTGAACTGCGGGTTCGTGGTCTGCAGGTAGTCGGCCGTGTGCTCGGCCTGCCGCCGCTTCTCAGCCACGCTCAGGCCGGACGTGCGGACGGTCTCCGCTAGGGCGATGAAGTGCTTTCGGGACAGTCGTGCTGCCATTGCTACTCCCCTGTCTCATCAGGACCGGTAGGGACTCCGGCCGACGCCACCGCGAGGCAGCGTTTCGACTTGTCAGACC
>Ga0307513_10000836_pt1 | contig 45041 bp, 67 predicted proteins | sample 15_EM_MG_FD_202174 | JGI IMG/M metagenome (GOLD analysis project Ga0307513, IMG submission 202174) | Populus trichocarpa ectomycorrhiza microbial communities from riparian zone in the Pacific Northwest, United States - 15_EM | ecosystem: Host-associated > Plants > Roots > Unclassified | place...
TCGGGGGGCGGATCTGCCGCCCTGAAACCCTCGTACTTTGTCACCCCTTACGACGGTATCGTCAAAGCTCTCGGCAAAGACGTCGAGGTAACTTACAGCGAGGGTGCCCAAGGTATGACAAAACCTCCTGACCCCCCGATGGCCCACATTCATCGTGTGTAACCCTAGCGTTCTTGAAGTTGCCGACCCTTGAGTGGGATCTGACAACAGAGAAGGGCGGTAACGAGAGGGGATGGAACGGTGAATGGTATTCGCACGAAAGTGACGATAGCATGAAACCGCTTGATACCCCTATCGCGACCCAATTCTTTGACGAGACGAGGTTGTTCGTCAGCACTTCTTACCCTGAAGGCATCACTCGTAAATGGACGATCAAGCTTCGCGGGTTCCTGAAACCGAGACCTTACGACATCGATTTTGAATTCGGTCTTATTGCCGCCGGACGCGCAAAGGTGCGATAATCTTTACTCGTCGTCCTCGTTACAAAGTTTCGCTAATATCATTCTCCCCGACATGTCCTCGTACCCCCGCAACAGCTGTGGGTGGACGGTAACCTGGTGATCGACAATTGGACCCGCCAACGTCGCGGAGAGTACTTCTTCGGGTTCGGTTCTGTAGAAGAACGTGGCGTCTATCGCCTCCAGGCAAATAAAAGCCACGAGATCTACGTCGAGTTCTGCAACGTCTGTGGTCCTGCAGACGGCGACGAGAACGAGAATGTCGCGGACAAAGCCCCTGGCGTCCGGCTCGGTGGTGCAGAGGTTCACAACTCGGACGATCTCATTAACCAGGCGGTGAAGCTGGCCAGGGAGGCGGACGTCGTGATCGCTGTCGTCGGTCTTAATGCAGATTTCGAGACGGAAGGCTACGACCGAAAAACGCTCGCTCTTCCTGGACGAACCGACGAGCTTGTCCAGAGGGTAGCGGAAGTCAACAAGAACACCGTCGTGGTCACACAGACCGGATCGGCGATCACCATGCCCTGGGTGGACGCGGTCCCGAGCATAGTCCACGCATGGTACTTGGGTAACACTACCGGAGAAGCCATCGCGCAAGTCTTGCTCGGAGACGTGAACCCAGCCGGTCGATTGCCGTTGACATTCCCGAAACGGCTTGAAGACGTTCCTTCGTACGCCTCGTTCTCCCTGGAAAATGGAAAGATCAGGTACTCCGAGGATCTCCTGGTGGTAAGTTGAGGATTTTCCACAAGTCGCCCTACGTTCTGTTCTCCGCCTGGCGAAAGCAACTTTGTTCTTCTTCTTTCCCACAGGGGTACAAGCATTATCACAAGATCGGTATCAATCCTCTTTTCGATTTCGGGTGAGGAAGCGAGATTTTCTCATCACCCATGAAACAGATTCTGATTTCAAACCAATAGCCATGGTCTGTCCTACACGACGTTCCGGTACTCCGACCTCAAGCTTTCTGAACCGACCTACGCCGACGGAGACGTAAGTGTCACCGTTGTGCTCACGCTGACCAACTCGGGATCGGTTACGGGATCGGAGGCGGTCCAGCTCTACGTGACATTGCCGGCAACGGCCGAGTATACCCATCCACCGCTCCAGCTCAAGGCATTCAAGAAGGTCAGGGATATAAAAGCCGGTGCGTCGGAGGAGGTCACGTTGAAGTTGGACAAGTATGCTGTCAGCTATTGGGACGAGAAGTATTCGACTTGGAATGTGGATAGAGGGGTATACATTGTGAGGATAGGGGGCAGCAGCGCCAAGGAGTCCTTAGTGTTATCCGGTCAATTCGAGGTTCCGAAGCCGTTCACGTGGAATGGATTGTAGAGTGGTACATACTTAGGTTAATTGTGCGTTTACGTGGAACGAATACACGAGGGATTGGTTGACGGGACAAGCTTCCACGCAGAAATCCATGGGCAAGCTATACAGCCGGCTACTGAACAGAGGCAACGTGACTTTATTGAGTGTTAGCTCAAGCCACACGCTTGGATATGATTCAAACGGGATTCCGTAAATGGTTGAGGGCGGTCAAAACCCCCAGGCTGGACTTGTTGGTGAATCGGGTCAAGCGCGGTTATGCGAATCTCTTGATGGTCAGAAAGCCCGGTACGATGTTGGGTTGGAGAGAAGATAATATCGATAATGGATCAAAGGTGCCCATGGGGTCAGGTGCTTCCGCTTGCGTGGCGAGGTGTTTCGAACCCCGGAGATTGTTTGCCTACCCGGAGCAGTTGATGGCCAGAGCCTAAGTTACACGCGTGCATGGAGGTCCCAGACCACCCCCCGAAACCGATATGGAAAGAGGGGGACAGCCGCTCGGCTGCAACGATCAACAAAGGTGCTGAGCCTTTGAGGTAGGCGGGAGGATGAAAGGCCGAAAACAAAAGGCTTAATGTGACAAGGCGGGTTCGCAGCCTGATTGTCCGCCGAGAACTGCACGCGCACGTCGTCGGTCGGGAGGCGGACAATGGAGGGCCAAAGGCGTCGAACAAGGGTCGAGCCACGGACGCAACCCGCCAACGTGTCCGTGGCAGTTCCTATCACGACTGGGGGTCTTCCATCGACAAGTCCCACTGGTCTGGACCTCACAGCCGGGGTCACGTGGGCCCTGAAAGTGGTCCCATCTCCGGAATATATACCGAGGTTGGGTGGTGCCATCCGTTCCCCACTCCCCTCCTCAAGCACATCCCGCGGCTTGACGAGGGTCCGACGACGGCGCCCGTATATATCTCCCTTACTCATCCACCCGCTCAACTCGCATCCCACCCCCCATGAACTCGTCCTCCAGGAAGAGACCCATCTCTCGCATTTCTACCACCACCGGCCCCATTATCCTCCCTCTTAAGCTTAGTTCCACCCCGTCTGCCCAGCGCAGACCCCCTCCACCTCCCCCGTTCCATAAGCACCGTCGCACGCCTCTAGCACGAATCCTACCACCACCCAAATCGCGCGGGCACGAGCCAGGCTTTGACAGCGGCGATGACCCGTTCTCCGACGATAAATGCATGGCGCTCGACCCAATCGCGAGCATCCGCAACCCCTTCCTCTCACATGTTTTTGTATCGACTCGTATGCAAGAACTGCAGAACGCGCCTTGTTCAGAGTCTAGATGCAAGCTTGTGGCCGGAAAGATCCTTAACCGCGCCGGGCGTAGATCAATGCGTCATGCTATCGCCAGGAGGATATCCCTGAATCTGAATGGCCATTTCTACGTCAAGAGCGGCTTATCAAATGTCCTCGTCATTCATGAATCTGATAGCGAGGACTCGGACTAGTCTAAACCCCGTTCCAGACCCCATGTACGTATCGGTATCCCTCCGACCGTGATCTTCCCAGCCTCATGTCCGCCTTCCCTCCTTTCAGGTCATAACCCTTGAACTTTACGTCCGCATAATGTGTAACAAAACTCATCGAAGATCACTCTATCATCTGTACTGGGCCTTTACATTCATTTTAAACGGTTTTGTGTGTACGCTTTCCATTGCTCTCTGTGTCTTTGTTTTCTGGTTGTTTCAGAAACCCTGCTGTAGTCCACCTGTCATTTATTCATCGTGAATGCCAATCTCTCTCCGCCTCTGGTCCCTCCGTCCCCCGTTGATCAACGTGTCGAACCGCTCCAAGTTAGTATCCAAAACGAGTGACGCGGGGATCGATCGAATGATATCACTCTCTCCACTCTCCACAATGTCAGCTCTGGTTATTATTAGGACTGGGAGTGCTGGAGGTATTCACCCTCCTTGCGATATTCCCCTCTCCTCCCGAGGGACACAGTACGATGTTCAGGCGTTCCGCAGACCCTCCTACGACCAACGGTCCCAACGGCGGTGTGAACAACCCGAATGCGCTTAATGATCCCAATAGAACAACAACTGGCCAAGGAGGCGTGGTGCAGGGCTTTGTGTTCACCAAATGGCTCAGGTTACATCTTGTGGATCTCATTACGATGGCAATAATGGGTGCAGTAGGTTTGGGGGTGTACTACGCTCGTAAGTTGACCCTTCCGTGCTAATGTTATCGTGAATCTATTGACCGGTCCAATCCTAGCTCCCGCACCCAATAGATCTTTTCCCGTTTTCCACCCAGATGGAAACGTCGTCTATCCGGAATACGCCTATCCAGTCCGGAAGGAAGTTGTTCCCATCTGGTTGGCGGCCTTCATTGCGTTCATCGCACCCTTCGTCTTTTTCGTTCTCTTTCAGATCCGTCGGAGGAGTCTCGATGATCTCTTCACCACTACCACGGGGCTTTTGAAGAGTTTGATCACGGCCGCCGTCTTCCAGGTACCCGTCTTCACCATCTCATTCCCTCCGCTGTCTAACTCCATCGCAGGTCTGGATCAAGTGGCTGATCGGAGGCTTTCGCCCTCACTTTTATGCCGTCTGCATGCCAAACGTATCCCAGTTTTCTCAACCTTCGGGCACCCAATTTGCGAATTACATGTATGACCGGTCGGTCTGCACTGGAGACGAGAAAGATATCAACGACGCCCTCGAGTCTTTTCCTTCTGGCCATGCGACTGCCGCGTTTGCTGGTCTTATCTTCCTCTCCCTGTACTTCAACGCCCAACTGAAGGTCATGAGCGCACATAATCCTGCGTACTGGAAAATGGTTCTGTTCTTCGCTCCGATTCTTGGGGCGGTATTGATCGCTGGTGCCCTCACCATCGATAAATGTAAGACTCATCACTTGTGCGCTCATACATTCTCGAGACGCTGAGAAACTTGACGGCTTTTTGGTAGTTCACCATCACTGGGACGTCATCGCAGGCGCAATAATCGGGACCGTCTGCGCATTCGTCGCCTTTCGGCAGACCTTCGCGTCGGTTTGGGACTTTCGCTTCAACCACATTCTACTCCCACGCACGACATCTCTCTTGCACCGCGCACCGTACTATTCCGGCGTTTCACCGACTCCTTCGTTCACTTACCAACCGCAAGCTGGGTTGCTCTCACATAACTTGCCGGTTACCCGAGAAGGTGGCTGGGGGTTGGATCAAGAGGCGACCGCTGGCGCGCCGTTCGATGCCACGGCCTTGCTTGGGAGGGTCGGCGGTCCCAGCATGAGAGGAGCGAAAGGCGGGCCGCTTGGACAAGCCGGGATGAGGGGCACAGGTGGCACTTTTTAAAGGAGGGGATCGCGTCTGCAGATGTCAACCGAACCCCTACCAACTGTGAAGATTTATGGACCTTAGTTGATTGTAACACTTACCAAATACTTACCCCGACCCATCACGGGAGCGCATGATCCATTAAACACATGTAATCGATTTGTGTTCCCCCGAAACAGTTTCAGAGAACTTGTCATCCGGCTTGGCAGACCCTGCGATCAGGGACCCGATTTCTGACACCCCGTCCCCAGCTTTGATCTCCAAGTGATTGACAGGCGCGAGCGAGATTAAGGTAACAGAATCCACCGCCAGATCGACATCCTCTGCACTTGAGGGTCTGTCTGTCCGTCTCCGACGTGAGTTTTCGCAGTGTGTTCCGATAAGTAAATGAGCCAGTATGGAGGGTTACATGATTTCATGGGTACTATCATCCACATGCCTAGCACACTACGATACAATCGTGGTGGGATTTCAACATACCCGGAGAGATGGAAAGCATTGCAAGTACAAGTAAAATACAGGGTAACAGGATCGTGAGCTCGTTGTCATAAGGTATCAGTACCATCAGCCGTAGCTGGAGGTCTCGTAGAAAGTGAAGGGAGGAGGAAGGGAGGGCTAGTAATAGGTGGGATAGCCACTGTATGAGTGGCGACGATGGCGTCGAGAGCGACGCCTAGAATGGCCGTACGGATCTTGAACGACCATGGTCGTAGTACCTCCAGGCATATACTGTGGGGCCATCTGCATACCGTACCCCCCGTAGGATGGTACCTGGTACGTGGGCATGCCGTAGCCACCCGCATGGCCATACCCGCTCGTGTACACGACTTGTCGTTGGGGTTGAACGTACATCGGCATGGATTGTGGGTACCCGTACTGAACGGGTTGTCCGTACGATCCGTACGCGTAGCTGTTTCGACCCGTCGGAATGGTGAGTGCAGTGGAAGTTGGGTATTGCATGCTACCAAAAGGCAAGATCAAAGGATCAAGGCATCAGCGTTCCGCGTCCAATCCCCACGATCTTGATATGCGGAATGTGCATACCTTGGATTCGCGAGTACGAGTGCCTGGGAAGTGGGTTGAGAGATAATGGATGGGGCTGAGATGGGGTCAACGGCGACAGAAGAGGCGTAGAAGGTCATAAGAGGGGGGAAGGGGGACAACGAGGGAGAGGAAGATCCTATTGATCACAAACCCACACTGAGGTTTTGAACGATCCGCTGACTATACAATCCCCGATAGATATGGTGGGTCAGCTGCTACAGCGCGAGGCCAACAAACCTAAAGTCGGCAGGCCCGGCACGTTTGAGTGAAACGAGTTATCATTGCTGCGCTATCGTCTCATCGTTAATTCAAATCATCAAAAGCACGATAGCGGTTATGTGAATCTGATGGTCCACATACGCCACACGAAGGAGGGTAGGCTCATATTTCAGAGGAGGAAGGGAAGAGGGGGTGTCTGAATTGAGGCTGGGATTAAGTGGGCGGTGGGTTGTGGAGGCCGGTCTTCGCTCGTACTATGGAGTTCCGGGTGCGCGACCGGAACTCCTTGGGGATCTTCGACGAGGACTAGTATATCCGACTCCCCAGTATCCACAACGCATCTTACGTCCTACAAGCGGCGCATCCACCCGGAATTTGATGCATGAGGAGCAGGGTCAGTAATAGAACACATGTGGTTCCCACCCATGGATTTGTCGCAATGATACTCACCCCAGCTGCACTTCGCCTCGAATACGTGATGATCGATGAGACCAGAAAGGGAGAAAGACCTCAATTTTCTCGTATCCGTCGCAAGCGGAGAAGCCCCAGCACCATCGTCCTCAAGGCTGGCTGGTCCTAATCAGTACCCGGTAACTATGCAGATTGAGCGGAGACCGACCTCCATCCAGCGCCGCCAACTGAGTCCCAGCCTCGATTCAGAGATGCTCCTCAATACTCGAGGTTGGACTCCCGTTCATCCGGGCAGTCAAGATAATCGATCGGCTGATCCGACGGGCCGCCCCCGGTCCCCGTGACATCACAGGCACCCTCGGGTCGAGTCTCGCATCCTGTCACAGGGCCAGAGACAGTGGTTAGCTTCAGATCTGGCATAAAGGTAGATTTACAAGGCACATGGCTGTGGGTGCATAAGTATTATACAAGATTTACTACCGGGGCTATGGCTGAGCTGAGGGTCCGCGATCGTCGGAAGGGCGGAGCGATGATGTATTGAATGATATTGGATACGGGTCCGGTCAAGGATCGCCATCGTCGAGAACCAAATCAGGTCGTCGTCGTCAGAAGGTGGTCAAGGTCAATAGCGCCGATAGCCTCGATAATCGTGTTCGGGATCACTATAGGTTCGGTGCCGATGGTGAGAGAAGCAATGATGATGTCCATGGCGATGGCGGTGGCCACAACGGTGGCGGCGTCCAGAGGAATGGTGGCTGTGATGACGACGAGGGCTGGAGGACCTGCCTTGGACAAAATCATATGACCCTCCAACCGAACCGGGGATATACTGGGTGGTGGCAGGGGTGCCATACGAGTAACCGGGCGTGTAGCCAGACGTCGAATATCCTGCTGGCTGTGGTTGCTGGATGTACATGGGCAGAGATTGTGCAGCATAGTGGGGTTGTTGTGGGTATGAGATTGACGGGACGGAACTCCCGGGCCTAACAGGCATGGGCATCGGAGCGGTTGTGGGTGTTGGCATATATTGTGGAATATGTTGTTGGACAACCATGGGTGAGGTGATTGCAGGCATGCTGTGATCAACGGTAAACGTTCGACGTCTGAACGTCTGTGCACGAGTAACATGCCTTGGGTTTGCTCCTGCCTGAAAAGCGGGTTGGAAGCCAGCTGATCGAGGGCGGAGCGGGTTAGCGATTACTGGAGGTGAATAGTAGGACATGAGGGAATGAGAGAAGGATACGAGTCGGCCATGGGGCTCCTTTTGAACAACTGACCCCAGATGTGGAGCGGCAGCTCTGCCAAGCAATCGGATCCGCAGGTAGGTTTTCAGCAAAGACTCCTCGTTGTGTTACAGGCCGACGACGGGGCCGCCCGTGCCGTTCGCATAATGGTATTTTCGCGTGCGAGTTCATAAACTGAGTGCAATGGAATGTAGATCAGTTGGGATCGCCAGCTCTGTTGCAGTGGCTCAGGGCAATCACCAATTCTTGGTGACGTAATTATGTGCATCCCGCCCATTGCCACACGCAATCAAATGCGGTGAAGCACGGGTTAGAGGCTGTGGTCAATCAGTTGATTCGGAGTTGGAAGAAACAAACACGGACAGTTGTTTCAGCGTCCCTGGTTTCCAAATAGTAGGAAACGTGTTCGCCACTGACGCTCGATATACACAGGTGATATCGGTTGCACCTGATGTCTGGCTGCCTCACGGCGTTTCTCAGTTTGCAACACTCGGCCCCAGAACCACCCGGGATACTGATCGTCCACAGGGTTACACAGGCAATTCCTGGACGGAAATGAACGTCCGGTGGGCGGTGCGCCACCCCAGCGCAGAGCCGGTATTCGCTTCAAGTTCAGAGGGAACGCTTCACAGGGAACGGTTCCCTCCACAACCCTTGATGACGTTGCACCTGCTGACCCATCAAGATATGCGGAGATACTCGCACAACCTCCGCGATTGAAGTGACAGGCTCGAGAGATCGCCTCTGGTGGGTGGCGGACTGTTCTGCCCGCCTTGTGCTGCATGTAGCGTGGAAGTGCGCCCGGGTCGTTGGCAAGGTTTCGGATAGGGGCAAATGGAAGACCCGGCGGAGGGCTCTGGGTTGGATCACACATGACGACGAGATCATGTGATTGAGATAAGAAATGTCACCTGGTGTTGCGCTGGTTACAGTTCCCCCGACCTCGTCCAGTCTTTTTGTTATCTCGCCAGCAGACCTGCACAAAGGTGAGACCGCTCTTTTACGAGTGTACGGAACTCGAGTGGCTAACCGGGTAACCGGAAGAATAAGAATCGATCACCTGAGGCCCCCAAGCTTGCCTTTGTTCGCCTCCACCTCCTCCACCGCCAACGATGACCAACTCTTCCGCCCAGCAAACGACCTCTCTCTCCCGTGAGTTTCTCTCTATTTTCCCCTCAACTCCTCTCTCAAATCCTTCCAAAATTCCTCGTCAGCGTCCCGCGGATCCCCTAACAGAAATTCGCTCCTCATGACCCGTTCACCGGCATCCATCCCATCTTCGCCTACCTCAGTGTCAGTCCTCTCTATTCCACGTTTCCTGCTGAATCCTGACCGTTTCGAACTTGTAGCCACTCCGGCACCTCCGCTATCTTTGAGCGAGACATCGAGCCAATCTCCGTCTCGCCGCCTTCGGCTCACCCAGATCCACACAGAACCGCTCGAGGTCATAACAGCGAAGCCCTCGACCAGTCTGTTCCCTCCGTTCTCGATGCTGCCGTAGAGGCCCTCTCCAGCACAAATACGACTACGACAGGTGTTCCCTCGAGCCCTAACCCTGATGACGGTGAAATTGCGGTGATCGCGCCTCATCCCGCCTTCCCGAGCCAATCCTCCTCGACTTCCCCGAGATCCACGAGCAGATCACCCAGTCCTGGCGGTCCCAGGTCCAACCGCGCTTCCATGTTGCTCAACCTGCCCAACCTCTTACCCCAATCCACAAGCCCAAAGCTCACCGCCATGTCTCTCCCACCACCGACTGGCCCCGCTTTTGCAATGGCCGTCTCCAGCTCTGAACCGATCCATACCGACAAACAGCCCGTGTCCACCCCAACATCCACCAACCATTCGATTCCCCCCTCCATATCCTCATCCCCAGGCACCGCCACAGATCACACGTCTCCCACTCGGGCAACCACGCGGGATACACTCTCCTCTTCAAATGCATCTGGTTACTCCCCTAATATGAACGCAAGCTCAAAACGCCTGTCTTTCATTTCATATACCGACCTCCTGACTTCCACGCCTTCGTCCACGCTCTCCTTATCATCGCTCACGACGTCGATCACCCCCGGCAACCCTGAGCCACCCTCGAGAAGTTTGATCATCGAACCCGAGGTAGAGGGTGAGGCTCCCGGCTCCGTCATCGCCCCCGACCGTTCTTTGCGTGGTCGTAGGTCCAACCTCAGCGGTATCCATTCCTCTTTCCAAGGTACCCTCACTCTCTTGGACGCCACTCAAGGAGGCGAATGGGAACGTGAAGGCCTTGGTTTGGGGCTTGAAGAACGCCTAGAGATGGCCTCACAGCCTGGATCTCCCGCAGTAGCTGTCTAATTTCTCTGTTTCGGGATCTCGCGTGATCGTTTGGGTCTATGAATTATCCGGCCTTCCTGTCTCTGCAAACCATGTTCCTACCCCCTTCTTTGTGATTATGCTGTTTTGCACCGCCTGCTTTTTGTCGCTGGGTCCGCTCCCCCAGTCCTTTTGCCTCATTGGTTTCTGCCCTTGAGAATTGTACTACCACCGTTCGCAAAGAATGACAGATGGTATACAGCTATCTATCAATCTATCTATGTCCCCGTGATTATCATGTTTCTCTCCTTCTATATCCCTCTCATCCGTTATGGATACATACAGAACCTATAAACTACAATGTATTTTACGCCTTTCGAAATTCGTAATACACCTTCTTCTGTTTTTGGACGACCCCGAAGGCTGGGAATTCGAATTTAGACCCCGGTGGAGTCGGAGCAACTAAAGAAAGCGGTGGCGTCGAGAGAACATACATATGCCTTGTGGCCACGAGGCGTTCATGAGCCGGGATCAGAATACGAGAGTATGTATATTGCGATAGGCAATGATGATGCAAGCAGACAGCAGCTACAAACGGAAGGTCCTGGACCGAATGACACGTAGAAGGAGAGGACTCGTGAAACGCGACGAGACGTGGAAATGAAGAAGAGAAAGGTCTATGAAAGGTCGAATCCAGCCCCAGAGTTGATAGCTTGCAAAAGCTTCGCCCTGAGGATCCTTTCGTCCGTGTATATCGGTAGCTTCAACAAGTTGACGCAGGTACTAGCCGTGGGCAACCGTTCATTGTCCCTTCCAGCATCGCGGATCGCGAACTTTGGAACAAGTTCCTTGAATCCCCTGACACACGTGATCAGATTCCCCCCAGTGACGGAGGTGTTGAGATAGGAAGAAAAAGACACTCACAGTAAAGGTGGTCGACTGCAACTCGTAACGAACCTTAACAACGCTCTCTTCTGATCCTGGGTGAAAGACTCCACGACCCTCCAAAATACCTGGATCGTCGGCTGGTCCTCAGCGTACAACCCTCCATACTGGGTGTTCATTCGGAGATCATCTACATTGATCGGAGAATCCACTCCACCAAGCAGAATTTGGAGTTCTTGTTGATTGAACATTCTACGAAATCACGCGTCGTTCAGTATGAGAACGTAGAAACGCGAAAATGGGGTGTGGAGTAGGGAGGGAGGGAGGGAGGAGGGAGATCATCCATACCGTAACCACTTGGGATCGATCATCTCTGACAATCCATCGAAGAACGCGTCGCTTTGTTTCCTGATCTGTCGAGAGAGTCTGTAGAGGGAGACGAGGTAGATGTATTGCAACCGGTTCTCCTTCGTCACCGGGATATTGCTTCCGTTTTGGATTAACTCGACAGACTTGGCGACGCCAAACTCGTCTTGAGTGATCGTAAAATTCAGAGCGAGGTCTGCAAGATCTCCAGAGTAGTGTTTGAGGAAGATGAGGCCCTGGTAAAGCTCGCTGTCCAATGAAGCGAGGTCATCCAAATAACTTTGCTTTCCGAGCCACTGTGAACGTGATATTGGTAAACACCCTGGAGTCTTTGAGCACCACCGTCCAACCTACCTTGGCTAGGAAGAACCCAGCAAATGCAACGTCAACAAGGATACCCTCATACAAGGCTTTACCCAAAATTCGTCCCACAAACCTAAACCAGGCAAGACTGTGGGCTGGCGGTGACCAGTCAGTATCTAAGATCACGACATCTGGGAAATTTCACATACCATCAGTGGCATAGCTGTGTGGATTTGGATACAGTTCATGCTGTTCAGTGGATAACCACAATCCTCTATCCGAATCGAACACCTCCTTTGCAAGCGAGGTTAAGAATTCCTTGAACACTCCTCCACCGTCGATACCAGCCCTAGGAACAAGATCATTGGCCCTGACGCTATCAAAGGCTGAGGTGAAACATACTCTTCTTGCCCAAACTGGTCAATGAACACGATCTCCAGAGGCTGCTTTAGATTCGCATCTTGCAGTCGATCGAACCCGTCTTGCGCAATCTTATCTCGTCTTATCACCGCTTTCGTCTTTCCGCCGCTGTACCTATCCATTCGACCCCGTGCCATCATATCATTTAAAACAAAGTGCCGGAAGATCGAAACGCGCGTTTCAAACGGGATGGAGAATGGAATGTTGTTCAAGACTGCGAGTCGAGGCGAGAGGTATGCAACTTGTCGCTTCGAGAGTAAGCGTGAAGGTTTTAGCGATGGTCGGGATGTATAAGACGAGAATTCTCCCATCTCTTCTCCATCTTCCGACATCTGTTGTTCTTCGTAGATGGCGGCTTGGACAAAAGACTGTACGTCGATCTGGGAGGTCACCAGCCAGTGGTCTCGCGGTGTGAAGTGTTTTCTCGAACTACAAGATAGATTCTTCAGCGGGTGCGATCATGTCAGTACCGTAAATTGCACTCACTCCCGAGCGTGGATGGCTTGCAAGCACCTCGTAGCCTTGTCGCGGATTACGTTCCAGTTAAGTCGGGCAGCCGTAAATTGTGCTTGGGTGGAGGTTGTCTGATCCTCTCTCCAGTATAGCGCAAAGGCAATGTTTAAAAGTCTCCTAGAGAATGAAGTGACTTCTCCCAGACTCAGGGGATTTCGTGCGGCGTTCCCGACACTAGTAGCAAAGAACTCATCGTCACCCATTGTCAGCAACACTTGGGTGTAGAGGTCAATGAGAAGCAACAAGGGCGGCCAATGAACCACATTATTCGGGTCTGCCAACGAGCGTCAGCAGAGATCCACAACAACGTAGTAGTTCGGCTTACTTGTGAGGGGAGAAGCATCTACCTCAGAACCTAGGGGTGACGAACGAACATGTTCGCGGTAGAGCTCCCGGACAAATCCTCCACTTGTATGCCCCGCAATAGTCGCGAGGACCTTGTCTTGCCTGGCTGGCCATGACTGACAGATGCTTGGACAAAAGGTGAAAAGTGCGACCTTGTCTCTGCTAGAATAGAGGCTAAGCAATGTCGATATATGTGCAGGAGAGGGGAGATTTTGAAGTCGTTTCAGCGTCTTTGCGTCCAGCTTCGGCATTGGAGATACCCCAAAGGTAGAAACGACTTCCACATGAATCGCATCATCGTCTGAATCGCCTTCGTCTACCCAAGACTTATCCTTCGACGTGGACGGGGGCTCCAGGGCATTTGGCGGAAGGTTGTCCAATATAGAGGTGAGCAGCAAGAGATACGCATCCAATTCCCTGGGTTGGAAGGTGGGATAACGAGGTGGCGTGAACATCATGAGATTAGCAACTAGGTGAGCTTTGGCTTCATTGGACAAGGATCCAACGAAGGTGTAAGGTGATAAAAGATGGGTCGACGATAGCGGGAGGTGGGAAGACAGCTCTTTCAGCGGTGTAAGTGGTAGGCGGGAGGGTAATAGAGGGATTGTAAGAATGTGAGTGAAAAGTGGCTCTATTGTTTGATTGTGAGAGGAGGATAACGTCGATGTTATCAGAGAAACGATGTGAGGTAGGCTTGGGACTTGATCTTTTATTTCTGCAGACTGCAAATGCAAATATTGGTTATGTTTGAGGGGAAAATCAATCTCTGGACTTACGATCTGAGTGATTGCGTATCCTAACTTCGTGTATAATTGTTGTGATAGCAAGTAGTTTGTCATGACGAGTGCAAATTCCGAACTGGAGTCCCCAAGAACCGGGGCACTACTCGAAGGGGTTACGAAAGATCGGAGGATCTGCAAGTGTGCCTCGGCGGGAATTGAGCTGCAGAGAGCATTGAATCACTCCAAACGCACGAACAGAATATTAGCTACGCACCGTGGGTGTTTTGAAACGGATGACAGCAGCAACAGACTAACTCTCTTGATCAGAAATGCCCAACCATCACGATCGGGGCCAAGGGCTGGTGTGTATAGGGCATCTGGGATGGAGTTGGCCGTGTACGCACGAATACTGTACACCCTACTCACTTTCTCCAGACTCCAGGATACCGCGAGACCAGATTGCCAGAGACTCTTCATCCCGGCCGATTAGCACCACAACACGCAATCCATTAATTCCTGTCGGATCCCCGTCCAATGTGTGCCGGAGTTGGGCCCGAACTGCGTGAGCCTCTCGTTTGCCCCTCCACCAAGCCTGGATGCGAATCGCACTCTGTTGCCGCTTGAGTTGGCTTTGGCGTTCCTCCCGCCGCAATCTCGCTTCGTCCAAGATGGAGGTGTGGGTGGCAGAAGTAGAGCGACCGCCGAGATTGATGTTTCGCCGTTTCCCATGGTCTGCTCCAAACAGTGGAAGCATGATTTTGAAGTTGAGATGGGGAGAGAGGGTGTATGGATGACTCCCAAAGCGAAAGGGGATTACGCGTGCCGCTGCGAGTCAAGAGAGACACTTCGACGTATCCGGTCACTTGATCTCGATCACCTAGGCCCGTCCAAGGCAGCCGGGGCTTTTTTTTTCCGCACTTGAATGACAAGGGTTGTGCGGACAAGGGCCGGGATGCCATGCGAGTTCATTTAGAAAAAAGAAACGCGAAAAAAGAGCCGACGCTCGCGAGAAATCATCACCTTTACGCCCGCCCAAAGTTTGGCCTCACAAGCTTCTGATTATCGATTATCATCCACGAACCCGATTGATTTTTGTCCTGTGCCCTCGCGGAGTGTTGGAAGCCCAGCAGTGCACTTACGACAGGCTGGGGAACTTCTGCGGGTATGGTGCCTTGCGGTTTACAACTGAGGCTTGGTTAGCATCGTCCGGACCATCCGAAAGTTTACAACTGTTCCGCTATTCCTGAAATCGGGCTCGAAATCCATAAGCCGCAAGCGAAAACTTTGTGAAACCATCATCGTGATGACGATCTGAGGTTTGAGCTAAAAATAAGGGATAAAAAGAGGCATAAGCTTCAAGGTTTTGCCACAAACCACAACCATTACCACGATGGATAAACTCGAGGAAATCCCAGACATAACCCGCGTACGTACATGCCCCATCCAGCGCAGGTTGATCGTTGGTCTCAAGACTTCCATTAGCTGAGCGACTTCGCGATTAGAGTTCTTGGGCAGGTGAGCAAACAGCCCGACCTAACCATCGGCAACACTTCGCTCACTTCTCCCCTAGAACAGGGGTAAATTCACTCTACAGGGTGCGTAAACCCACCACGGGACCCAACATATCGAAAAATTGTTCACCAATACAATAGGGACGAATACCTACCTCGTCGGAAGACACAATCCGTATATCCTGGTGGACACTGCGGAGGGTGGGGATCACTACATCCACGTCCTCGAATCGGCTCTCCGAGAGACAGCAGTGATAGCCAACCCAGAACTTCCAGACATCTCAGAAATTATCGTCACTCATAAGCATCATGACCATTACAAGGGGATTAGAAGCGTCCTGACCCTCATCCGGAAGCGATGGTCCGAACGGAACCCCTCTCCCACGGAACCTTTCAAGCCCCCCAGGCTTTGGAAGTTCCCGCTCAAGATCCAGGATATCGCCTTGAACAACTACATCAAGACCGTCCCAGTGGAAGATTACACCCAATCTCCGTCGGGCACCCCCTGGCATGACCTCACAGACAGCTTCAAATTACCGGTGACCGTCAACGAGAGCGACGCCACAGACGCAGACCTCGCCTCCATCCACTTCCTCTTCACTCCTGGTCACACCTCCGACTCCATTGCTATCTACTTCCCACTCGACAAAGCCCTCTTCACGGCAGACACCGTCCTCGGCTACGGATCCACCGTATTTGAGGATCTCGGAATGTACATGGCTAGCCTTCGGAAGATGTACGACTATAACGAGACCCTCACAGAGGGGAAACCCAAGTACACTCAACTTTACCCCGGCCACGGACCCATCGTTAAAGATGGACCGAACAACATCAAAACCTACATCACCCACAGGAATAAGCGGGAAGAGCAGATCATCCAAGTTTTGAGTACACCACCCCCAGGAGATGAGCCATGGACGACTTGGACGATCGTTGGCCAGATTTACAGGGATTATCCACAGAATCTTTGGGATGGAGCTGCACACAGTTTAGATTCCCACCTGCGAAAGTTAGAGAATGAGGGACGAGTGGAAGTCTTGGGGGGAGTCGGGAAGGAGGTTATGTGGGAGTTACTGTGACCTTTATTAGCGATCATTATCTCACTCCCACTTATATTAGACTACTCGTATCCAGACTAACTTCCGAACTGCTGTGATTTATATAGTACCATTATAACAGCCCGTGATGTAATGTTATTTGTGGATAGGACAACAAATGCAGTGCAAGAAGATCGTACATGGTATATTGCAGCAGGGCCTACAGTGCGTCGAAATTGATGTGGTGAGAAACTTTTCTCCTTTCTCGCTCATCCTCTCTCTGTGAATTGATTTAGCATCGGTGAGGATACCAAACAGAACCGGAAGCCCACCTTCTCATTCAGGTGTAAAACGAGTACAATCAACGCTAAGAGCACAGTCGCAACCACTACTGTGAGCGTTACGAGAGGAATCCATTCGCCCGGTCTTAAATACAGCTCCTTTCTCCAGTCCGCCCTTTGCGAGTCATCTGATGGAGGAATGATGACGACCTTGGAGTTCGGAACAACTCCTTCCATGTTGATGAAATGCACTTCGTGGTGTTTTGTAGAGCCCACAAAGAAGTTTTCGATGTAATTGTTTGTACGTCCCAGACCGATGAAAGAGTATGGGGTCAAAAGGGATTGGTAGGCTGTCTGAGGTAGCTGTGCCACTGAGGAAGAGAGTAAGTCTGCGACACAAACACAGAAGCAGCCGAACTACCTGCTGCTGCCGCCCTCTGGCCACTAGTGTCGAGGATTGTGTACTTGTACGTTGCCCCGGAGTAACTCACACCGAATGGCTAACGGAAAGTGTCAGGAAAAATATAGAGGCTTAACGGAAGGACATACATGGAAACGGCTACCGTTCGCGGTGTAACACCACCCACTTGGACAGCCACCATTGAGAGCTGATGTACAGAAGTCAGAAGAGGCGACCACGGTTCATCGAAGAGTTACCGATGGCTTTGAGGAAGAATGCGTCATAGTAGAAGTTATTCTGGACGAAGCAGACATTGCCCTGGCCTTGTTCACCGGTACGTTGCACCATAACATCCAAAGTTCCCTGCGGAAGAGACTCAGATACCATCAGAAATAGAAGGGGTCGAGACTAACATCTTCATCGACGTCAACCAACACGACTCCTCTGACGTCCTGAAGCTCTTCTAAAACATTGTTATCTCGTCCTAAAACGGACCACCCCCGACGGCCCTTGCCATCTAGCCCACAGCCTGCCACACCTTTCCTGCACGCGACACTCCCAAGGATTTTTGGTGTCCTCACCAGTTTATATCGATCGCCTGCAGAAGGTGTGGCAATAATAGGAACGATATCAACGAATCCATCCAAGTTCAAATCTCCGACTTTGAGGGGTACCGGCAAGGGTGGGTCATAGGTAGTGTCCAGAACCAACAGCTGGGGAGTGGTTCCGTCTGAAGTAGGAACCAGATCTTTGAGAGAAACCCGAACAAATGCCTGTAAAGGTGTCAGGATTGCGCGATCCTGTACTTCCCGGCCACGCACATCGTTTCCTGGTCTGCCATTCAGGTCAAAGGTAAAATTTGGATCCGCGATGCAGAGTTCTTCGGGGGCTCTGCACACCCGTTGACCATTCCTAAAGCTGGGGGTCGTCGTTGACGCGCATACCGGGAGTTGCTTGTTATAAGCGACATTTACATAACAATCGTTTCCGAGACCAGTCGATTTCGAAACAGACGAACAAGTCGCAAAGACGAGATCAATAGTCCCGTCTCTGTCTGTAGGCCGTGAGTTTTGAGGCCAAGGATGTTGTACTATGGTGAATGCGTACCAACATCTGCGAAAGAAAGGGACTGTGTACCAGCGGGAAGCTTTCCCGATCGTTGTAGCTTGAATCCAGAGGTTTTCTGGTTAATCCATATCTGAAATATCTTATCACCAGTGTTCCCATCGTCGCAAATGAGAACAAGGTCTGGGGGGAGCCTAAGATAAAGTTCACGTGCTGTCATCTGGCGACCTACCAGCTAAACAGTCACCATCTAAATCCACTACGGCGTGACTATGGGGGTTCGAGGGTTTGCATTGAAGGCCTTCCAATGTAGGCTTGGTCCTGAGGATAGTAGGTCGGCGTTCGATCCTTATCAGCAAAGGGGGTCACGAACGCACAATTCATAGACAGGACTGTTTGGTCGTGATGTGTTCCACACATTCTGCCACACAGTGAATGATCCCTGGTCGCCGAAGGAAGGAGACATTCCCAGGAGGTCTATGCGTAGATTTCCAGTTGAATCGAACGGTATTGGTTGGGACTCCGACGAAGGTGGTAATGATAGGGGTGCAGTTTCTGCGAACAACCGTCAGCGGGTGTCAACCCGGTGTAAAATTATCAAGATTCCCACCAAGACCACCACCCACAGCGGCACGATACAAAGAAAGGTCCAGCTGACCCTGCGATGATGGTGATCGGCTCATAACCAACAAATCCAGCCGCCCACTCTGTGTAAAATCTCCAGGCACAACATTGACAATGGGTTGATTGTGCCTGAGCACGGTCGAAGTCCTGTATTGGAATTGCTCTTCGTTCAATTTGAGGGGGTTACAAACGAGGGATATGAGAAGGTGGCGTGACGGTACTCACCATGATTCCAGAGGTGGACGGTGAGTGTTTGTTGATCGGAGCCGACGGAAACCATATCAAGACTGCAAACCCACGTTAAACCTCGTAACCAGCACAAGAGGGACATCGAGTACACGCACAATTGGTCCCCGTTGAAGTCTCCCAATGCCACAACTCTGCCATCCGTCTCAAGCCCTAGAGACCCCGCACCGAGCAAGGCGTTGCCCTTAAATCGCTTCGGAGGGAATGGCCACATAGCGGTCGTCAATGGGAGCCATAACCAAATGGAGAGCAGAGCGAGGGAGGATGGTCGGATTCGCATGGTCGAGCGGGTGCTCTCCGGGTGTCTGAACTCGGAAGCGTTGGTTGAGAAGCGTGTAGCGCAGTTTCTCACGAGTGCTCCTCCCGGCCTCAATGACGAAATAAATGACACCTCTTCAAATCAGCGGTGGATGTACGGCCTTGTGTGTGTGTTCATCATAATAAAGTGAAATTCGGGGGGCCGAACCGAACAGAGGAGATTTTATGCTCCTGTGCATATTCCATGCGATTCGCACACCTTTTGGGCCGTGGAGCGATCCCCGGGAGGAACCCGCTTGCTCTGGCATTAAGACAAAAAAGAAATAACAGGTAGGTGAAGTCTTGAGGGGGAAGGTCGGAGGTGCACAATTAGAGGATGGAAAAAGTATTCTCTCTGGCGGGGAGTCGAACCCCGCTCTCCCGCGTGACAGGCGGGTGTACTAGCCGATATACTACCAGAGACTGTGAATCTGGAACACCCCTAATCAAATATGGACGAAAACGAGGCTCAAGAATGGTCAACGGAAAATCAAGGAGGGGAATCAAAAAGGTGGTACATCGAGTCCGGGTACTGGGGAATATAAATAGGTACAATGACGTTCAAAGGATTGTAAACTTCGTGAAAGAAAGTCCGACGTTGCCCCATACACTCAATGTTTCCAGGCAGTGAGATAGGTAACAGCAACGATGGAGATGCAAAGCATGTAATATGGTTGGGTCAATTGCGAAGCGGCACTTGTGGAGCCAGGACCAGGCAAAAACTTTTCAGCTGCCGCCTGTTGCTCCGAAGCGCTTCCCTATAAACTCTGTAAGCTAATTTCATCTCCGTGAACGGAGTTTAGAGGTACCTTGAATGCAGCAATACCAACGATGACGCCGGCGCCAAAGAAGATGAACGCGACTATCAACCAGATCACGCCCCAAACTGTTGCATGGATTAGGTTCAATAGATTATCCGATGTTGGGAGGCACTCACCTCGAGACGGACAGCAACCGCAAATATCAGCGAACGCACTCGCGTCGGAAGTATTGACCTTCCGGCGAATAGTATCATCTTCACGGTACGTGAGTCAAACGCTCATTGGTGCGAGGGAGAATACATACCGACAACGTCCCACAGGACGTACATACAAGACATCACTCCAATAAATAATACCTGAAGGCGTGTTATTCGCGTGTCGAGAACGGAATGCTAAAAAAACACTCACAAAATATCTCAAGGCGACCGCATCTGCGACAAACCAGAACAGGATAATGAGGCCGGACATACTGGCAATCAGGACCCAGGACCTATGAGGATTTTAGAGTCTCGTTGGACAGCCACCCTTTTGGTCGGACTTACAACCAGTTCTTCCGGGCCCACCAGAGAGTGAAAAGAAAGAACACAGCAAGAACCAAGCAAGCAACCTTGCTGGCATTCGTATCGAACCCGCAGGCAATCAGGCACGCCCCGATGAAAGAGGACCCCAGATAGCCGGCTGGGAGGGTGATAGCCTGGATACCACCAGACATTTTTGTCACTCCTCCTTCATCGGCTAATCGTTCGTGGGTAAGGATGTTTTGGACTCGCTGAAAAGATCCACTTACGGTCGAGTTCAATCGAGTGAATGCGTGCGCAGGTGAGCACACCAGCAAAAGCGTGTGACATCTAAATACCCATCAGTGGGGGGACAAAGGACGCACGGCGAATGCCTACTTCATGGAACCCAACAGTGAGTAACCTTAAGATATTTTCAGAAGGGGCAAGTCGTTAGAAACTACTGTACGCACTTGAATGGGTAGACTTCGTGCACGAAGGGTCTCAGCGCAATATTACGGGTTATGAATCGATGAACTGTGCTTACTGATTCTATTCAGATAGGGTACATGCCTACGTACCACATGAGTTTCTCAGCTGGGGGGCGCTAGATGAGACGTACCATAGAATGCCAATCACCAGGATGTATACGCCTGCAACAATCAGGGTATTTCGTTGTGTCTCGTTTGGTTGCAGTACGTTGTCTCTGGCATATAACATGAAGGTCGAGTGTTCAAAAGTGCGTTCTTCGAGCCCTCTCATAAGTGGCATGATGTGTAGGGGCGTTGATAGAGGGTAATGGAAGTAGAAGGTAAGCCTGAGGGGTCGGACTGCGGCTCAATCGGCTAGTCGTTCTCGGATGCTTTAAGTAACTGAATCCCGAGGTGACAGATCCGGAAGCGATCAGCACGTGAGCAACATCCACGCTCAACCTCGACTTCGACGATGTCTACCACGGTGGCAGCCTCAGGCCCCTCAGACGGTGTACTATCTAAGCGAAAGCGGTGGGTGCGTATGTCTTAACTCCGGAGCAGTCTTCTCAACTGTTTTCAGCTCGTTGTCCCCTGTGGGCGGCCCTCCTTCATCAAGACGTCGGTCAGCCTCACCCCGAGGATCCCGGCACGACAACCCTCGGGTCGAGGATGTTAATCCAGTGCGCCGCGCGGAGCGCGAACGACAACTAGCCGCGCGCCTGGCTGCGAACGAACTCGAAAAAATGGAAAAGGGAAGGGCCCAAACCGACGACAAAGACAAGTTCGATGCTCAGGCCGAATTCGCTAAACTCATCGGGACACGGTCTGGCGGTGTCTACATGCCTCCCGCGCGTCTACGTGCACTTCAAGCCGCGGCATCTCAAGACAAATCGAGCCCCGAATATCAGCGGCTGGCCTGGGATGCCCTTCGAAAGTCGATTACCGGTATTGTTAACAGGGTTAACATCACGAACATAAAGGATATCGTCCCCGAGCTGTTTTCCGAAAACCTCATACGTGGGAAGGGCCTTTTCGCGAGAAGTGTGATGAAGGCTCAGGCCACGAGTTTACCTTTCACGCCTGTCTTCGCCTGTCTCGTCGCAATTATCAACACAAAACTACCTCAGGTTGGAGAGCTGGTCCTGACTCGATTAATCAGTCAATTCCGGAGGTCATTCAAGAGGAACGACAAAGTGCGTGTATAATTGACATTCCGGTTTTTTGATTCGATGTTCACCATTTTGAACAGATCGTGTGCAATTCGACGACGACTTTCATCGCCCACCTCGTCAACCAACAAGTGGCACACGAAATTATTGCCCTCCAGATCCTTGTCTTGCTCCTGGAACGACCCACTGATGACTCGATCGAAATTGCGGTTGGATTCACCAGAGAAGTTGGCGCGTTCCTCCAAGAAAACTCGCCGAAAGCGAACGCTAGTGTCTTTGAGCGGTTCCGTGCCGTGTTGAACGAAAGCGCGATTAGCCACCGTGTCCAGTACATGGTCGAAGTCTTGATGCAGGTCAGGAAGGATAGCTACAAGGACAACCCTATCGTCCCCGAGGGTCTGGATCTAGTCGAGGAGGACGAACAGATTACACATCAGATCCAGTTGGAGGAGGACCTTCAGGTTCAAGAAGGACTGAACATCTTCAAGCTGGATCCCAACTACTTGGAGAACGAGGAGAAGTATAAAACCATAAAGGCGGAGATCCTGGGGGATTCGGACGAAGAGTCTGGTTCCGAGGAGGAAGAGTCCAGCGACGAGGAAGGTGAGTAAGCACTCGAATCCCATGTGACTTGCGAAGTGACACATGTTATAGCAGTTGAAGAGATGGAGGGAATCCAAGACAAGACAGAAACGAACCTGGTTAACCTACGGAAGGTTATCTACCTCACAATCATGAACGCACTTAATTATGAAGAAGCCGTCCACAAGCTTCTGAAGATCCAGATTAAAGAGGGTCAGGAGGTATGTTTAATTTCAACGTGTGTCAGGTGGACGTTTTGACTTCATTTCTCGGTTAGATTGAACTTGTGAAGATGGTCATTGAATGTTGTTCCCAAGAACGTTCGTACTCCACGTTCTACGGGTTAGTGGGAGAGCGCTTCTGCCGATTGAACCGTGTTTGGTTCGATTGTTTCGAAACGGCGTTTGGGACGTACTACGACACGATCCACCGCTACGAAACGAACCGGCTCAGGAATATCGCCCGATTCTTCGGGCACCTCGTTGCAAACGACGCCCTCTCGTGGAATGCCATGGGTTGTATCAAACTCACCGAGGAAGACACTACATCAAGTAGTCGGATCTTTGTGAAGATTATGCTTACAGAGATGCAGGAATCAATGGGTCTCAAGGTCCTGAAGGAGCGGTTTGCCGATGAAGAGGTCAAGTCAGCTTGTGCGGGGATGTTCCCATTGGACAATCCAAAGAACACCCGGTTTGCTATCAACTATTTTACCTCGATCGGACTGGGGGCTATTACCGAAGAGATGCGGGAGTATTTGAAGGTTTGTAATCTTTACCTCAACGATAAGAGGAAGCTTCCTGACGATCGCTCCGGGCAGAACGCGCCGAGGTTGATAATGGAACAGAGACGGGCACTGGAGGCGGCCGAAGGGTCTTCGTCCTCTGACTCGGACGATTCAAGCTCAGAAGACTCGTCTGACTCTGATTCGGAGACTTCTGACGACCCGCGCCGCAAACCCAGGCGCAGAAGTTCGACACCTCCGAGGTCACGCAGGCACCGGGACGAGGATTCAAGGACACCTCCCCGACGACGTGGAGGCTCCCGCGATAGGAGCCGCGATCGTCGGTCGCCGGTCGGGGGTAAAGGCAGCGACAGGCTCCGTGACGCTGATCGTGGTTACAGCCGCAGCGGGTCCGGTCGACGCCAGCGAACACGAAGCCCGCCGTCGTCTAGGTCACGTTCAGCAGGACGCAGGAGCCGGACGCCTCCGAAGGCCCGGTATCAACGAGGGGGCGGAGGCGTCGGAGAGAGGCGGGATGATTATCGACGGCGATGAAATGTTTTGGATAGCTTGAGTTTGTTGTGCTGCCAGCGCCAATGTATGTGTACGTTTTGCATGTGCGGGCTTCGGAACTATGCGGACCGTGTGGAAGTGATGGGCCACCAGCCACTAAGCACTGGGGGAGATGTCGATTGCTTTGGGTCCGGACCTCCATCCCCTTGTTCTCCACAGCCTTCCGTTCCGTAGACACTGGCCCGGACCCTGCATGGCTTCCTAGTCCCGGCTGCGCGTCTCCACAATTAACTTGCTTAGCTTCCGCACCATCTGAGCCATTTTGTCAGCTTCTCCTGCTCCACACATTTCCAACTCGCCGGCGGGCATTATGCCTTGGTGCTGACCTTAAATACCCCGTATTCACTCGGTCCCTCTTCCCCCCCCCCGTCCCCCGACCGCCCAACCACCCCCTCTCACCCCCCCGTTTCCCTTCCCCTCGATGCCCCTTCACCCCCACACCCACCAGCGTGTCGTTGGGCCAGGAACGCACTCGAAGACCCACGCCTTCTTCGCGTCTACATATGATTCCCCAGCGCCACCACCTACGCTGCACAAGTCCCCGTCTTTCCATTCTATCAAGTCTGATGGTACCCATGTCTCTCATTACCTTCAAATAAGACGGTAGCTCATGCAGGGAAATGACAGTGTCGACAGCGCCTTCCATTAATGTCGATTTTTTCTCTGCGGACTCGCATAACTACCTCCAAGCCCACCTTTCCCCAATCTCCCGTGATTCCTCGATAAGCTCGTCGTTTTCCGGATCATCGTTTTCCTCGTCCCACTCGGACAAGTCGCCCCCCAGGAGGGCGTCGCCGCCACCTCCCCTATCGTCCTTCCCTCCATCCGGATACACCTCCCCTGACCACTATCCTCGACAGCATCCGACGCGTAATTTTATCGGGTATGACGACACTTCTGCGGAGGAGACTCCGCGGCCCGACCAATCCACCCCCCGGCTCTTGACCAGCCAAAGCTCAATACCATCCTTCGTTTCCACGGAGAGGCTCCCACCGAACAAATTATCCCACAATACCCCACTTTCACTATCTATTGACATGTTTCCTACCCCGTACGGATCTCGCGCAGGATCTGAATACGAGCCATCGCCTCCACCACAGACGATACCCCGCCCACAACACCCGCGTCGCCCATCTAGAGAACCCCATCAGGTACTCAGCGCCAACACCAAGTCATTGCATCCCGGTTCCATAATCTCCGCGTGTGAAGACGACTCTTCTGCATCGCTTACCCTTCTCCGAACCCTCGGCCAGGGCTCATTCAGCAGCGTTTGGCTCGCTTGCGATGTTTCCGGGACGCTGGAAAACTTGGTACTCTCTCGGAAGGCGTCAATCAGGAGGCTCAAGTCCACCGCCAGTGACGGGATCGTCAGACGCAAAAGCAGTAGGCGCTCCACTGGACGATCTAACGTCTCTGGGACGAAACCTTGGAGAACAGAAAGTGGAACCCCGTCGTCAGTCAAAAACCCGTCGCCGATCAAGAATGGATTTGATCGACCAGACTCGAACGAGCCTGGCGGTCGGCTAGTGGCGGTCAAACTAACAGATCGCGCCATTGACGATAGGACGAGAGTGAGCTTCATCAGAGAGGCCGAAGTCCTCAGGGTACGTCATCGAACGTTTGTTATTCCACTTGACGAAGACTGACCCCTTGTTTTTAGCACATTAGCCACCCCAACATCGTGTCCTTCATGCACTCCTTTACGACATCTGCCTACTACTGCCTCGTGTTGGAGCAAATCGATGGACCCGAGCTACTTGATTTCATCAACTCGGACGAGAAGTACGCGCAGCTTGACGAACCCCACCTGCGACAAATATGGGGTGAATTGTGCAAGGCTGTTGGATGGATGCACAGTGTTGCTCTGGTCCATCGCGACATTAAACTCGAGAGTAGGCTCCTCATCCCGCCCGTTCTGGTGGTGGCGGCTGATACGTTCCTCAGACATTCTCTTGACCAGGGATCTAAATGCGACCGACTCGTGGTCATCGGGGCCATTGGTGAAACTTACCGATTTCGGGTTATCTCGATTTGTGGACCCAGACGACCCGTGGCTAACCACCCGTTGCGGTTCCGAATCCTATGCTGCCCCGGAAATCGTCATGGGGAGCCGGTACGATGGGCGCGATACAGACGCCTGGGCTTGCGGCGTTGTGCTGTATGCGCTTACTGCTCGGCGTCTGCCGTTCGATTCCCTTTATGGCGGGTTCAACTCAAAGAGCCGTAAAGCAATGTTGTTGCGGATCGCTAAATGCGAGTACGGTTGGCCAAAAATGGAAGAAGACTACCAACCAGCTCTCTGGCAAATACCGGGGGTAAAGAGGATTGTAGAGAGATTGCTCGTTCGAAATCCTCAGCAACGGTGGAAAATCGACGCTCTGTGGCAAGACGAGTGGATGAGCGGTGAAGGGGCCCCGGCACCGCCACCAAGATCTGTGTCACCCCCGATTCCCCAACCCTTACATCACTCGCCGAAGGAGGCTCATATACCTGAACTGCCCGTGGTTTCGTTCGAAGATCCCGATAGCGACGAGGAAGAAGATGGTCTGATCGTCGGCGAGGGGATCCCGAGCGTGGCCACCCAGGAGCACTTTTGACCCGGCGTGATCCCCAGTCTTTGGCGGTGATTGACAACCTATGGGCCGCATGTACGAAAGGTAACGTCATGGATTAAATTTAACGGTCAGGCAGCGTGTTGTTGCTGTCTGGGCTATAGTTTCGTTATGTGTGTTCTTTTCCTTTCATCCCCGGTTTTTACGGGGCATGTTTCGGGTATTGTTTGATTAGCTGTTTCACCATTCCTTCCGTCTTTTCTTTCCAACTCTTCGCACGCACAGGCCACAAGATCGCAATAGACCCAAATTGCATTCACACCCACTGCTCATTTACATCTATGCACTTATATTATAGTTTTGGCCAGCCCGAACGGCCGTGTTTCCTGTACATATGTAGAAGCTGTGACCTTGAATTCTGTAGAAGCTCTTGAATTATTCGCTCGTGGATTGTACATAGACGAAATATTTATCAGTGATTTCGGTGGAAGTAGTCATATGTCTCAACACACGCCAACGCTCAAACACCTCATGATCGCAAGTCCGCCGCTATTGGCTGGGCGTCAGGCTTTGGTAATTTCTCCGCCGCGGCCCCGTCCACCTGCTTGAGGTGTTTTTTCGTCCATAAGTTTTCGTCACACGCCAGCTACTCGTCGAATATTCGCAGCCAAGGTTACTTAACTAAAGCATCGCTGACCACGCGGGACGCTTGCCCTTGAGTGTGCGAGGGATGTGGTGGGGTGGGAAGATTGTTCGGAGTTAGCCGCCAAAGACCGAATGATGCGATTTGCCTCTTCTGCTCCTTCCCGCCGAGGTCCACACCGTCACCACCTGCGAGCCAGAGATGTCGAGTGAGCGACAAATCGCCTCAGATTCTCCGGGGAGTACTCACTTTTTGTTTCAAAAACGCAGGCCCCCCGCCCGAAACGCCAACTGATACCGTAACGTGAGTGTTCCGTGTCGTGTGTGACAACAGCTGTGGAATGTCAACTTTTGGTACTCCTCCAGCTCGACTTCGGTGTCCACCCCGGGAGAGAGTCCGACACCCACTCCTTCCTCGAGCTCCACTCCAGGGGAGACCCCGACATCCGTATCATCATCGACCTCGCAACTACCTCTAACCCCATCCAGCTCGATCTTACCACCCTCCCCTACACCGACCCCCACCTCGACTCCACCCCCGAGTCAACTCCTCACTCCTTCAGAAACACAATCGACATTCTTTTCCGTTTCCAATGGCAATACTATAGTCATCACCACCGTAATTCGATCGACCCCTACATCAACTGCCGTCGTGAATTCCAATAGCAACAAGGGATTCTTTGACAACACTGGAGCTGTTGCTGGTACATTTAGCGCGGTTGGACTTGTCGGACTCGGAATTTTGATCTTCCTTGTCACGACAATAATCCGCCGTCGGCGTGCAGAGAAGTTTGACAAGGATGTTGCACTTGCCGCTGCGGAAGCCGCTGCCACTGCGCACAATCCCGACTTTGACGATGACTACGCATATGGCTCGAGTGGCCATGGCGTTGGAAGCTACGGCTACGCGGATACCTACCACCAAGACCCGGTCAAATTCCCTCCTACCAGGGAAGCATATGGCATGGCGGATATTGGCACTACCCCCTATGCGGAAACAGACAATTACTCTGTCGGAGTTGGTGGAGGGCCAGGTGCCGCCGGAATCGGTGCTGGTGTCTTGTACCGTTCCAAGAGCGGAAAAAACCAGCCTGACCCATTCAACGCCTACGCTATACATCACGATCCGACAACGCCGCAACACCAAGCCAACTTGCGCTACCGAAACCCCGCACAGGGACGTTGGGAAGATCCGAGTCTCGCTGGAGGCGCTTACGACGTTACTCGCAACATCCCTCAGACTCACCCAGATAATGGTGTCGCCAGAAAAAAGTCGATTCAAAGCAACAATCCGGACCCGTCCTTGTCCTCTCATTACTCAACCGATCCTTTGACACAGGAACCACACGCACAGCCGCCTCCCATGCCGGAGTCATACCTGGACCACTACCGAACAGGTTTCGATCCTGAGACGCACCAGCCCCAGATGCGGCCCCTCTCAACGGCCTCCATGGCTGACGCATATGATGGAGTCGCCCCAGGAAAACCGTTGGGTCAGGGATCGCACCAGCCTGGAAAATCACTCGACTTTCCGAATCCATTTGCGAACCGAACGTCGGGTGATCATCGCCTCTCGGCTTCTTCAGATTACAGTGAGGGACCTCACCCTGGTTTCGGTCTCGACGACTCGAGGATGAGTTTGAGGGACGATGAAGATTATGGAGCCGGACGACGGGTGCTCAAGGTCGGTCTCTCGATTTACCGGATTACTTTTATTTATTTATCGAGGCTCATTTGTTTCCCCTGTTCAGGTGGCAAACGAGTAAATTGATCTCACCGCAATTGTGTGTGATCATGTCGGCCTCTGTTCACTCCATTCTGACTGTACAACTGATTCACCACTGTCGTTACCGCTGTTGCTTCATTGATCTTTCGCATGTCCCTGTGTATCCGGACCGGGACCGCCCGCCGGCCACAGGATCAATAACCCCAAGTTCTGCCACTCCTTTCTGCCTATTTGCCTTCGGACTTTGATTACCTGTTTATTGATATCTCTTATCTTTCTCCCCTGACACCGATATCTTTTATTCCTTTGCGACCGACAGTCGCTTCGCGTGCCCAGGAGCGACTACCCTGTTGCCTATTGGTTGACTTGTGACCTTCGCCCCCTTTCAAATGGGTTTATGTTGTACATATTCTACTCACATCCTATCCTACCTCCTCTCCCTCTCCTTGTTTAGCAGTACCTGCCCTCACTCTGTCGATGCTCCTGTAATCGAACTCGATACCTGCTTGTATCTTCGTAGGACTTGGGCGGGGTGAAGATTCTCCGGTGGGTGGGGGATATTTGGGACAATTCTCAAGCCGGAATTGATGCGTATCTATTCACATGGTCATTTTTGCTTTTGGAACCTTCTGTAACCTACAACTTGGGTACAAACAAACATGCGAGGATGTCATGATGGGAGGGGGATGGGGGACAATGGGGCGGGGGTACATGTGACATGCGAAAAAAAAAAAAAAAAAAGAATAAAGAGGAAACAGATGGAGGGATGTGGATGTCTAGCGGTACAATTAATTTACCGTGAACCTGATGGAGGGAAGATGTATGGATAGCGAAGAGCAATTTGTCCAATGAAAAACAGGTGGAAGGGGGTACGAACACGCAAAAACTTTTTGAGACAAGGTTTTCATGAGGTTTTCATGAATAGAATAGGTTAGCTTGTGGATCCACCCGTTCGCACCGTGGGTGAACGGATTCCCGTTTTAAAAACCAGTGCGCCGATGCGTTGGGATAAGCCTGTATGCAGTATGACCGCGCACAACACGCGGATCACAGGAGGTCAACTGAATGCAAGGATGAAGTAACGGGTTGATGGAAGAAAAAAAAGGTGACCCATGATCAGGTGAAAACCTGAACGATGTAATGGGACCGTTAAGGCGAGGTCAAGGCGCCGGGGACCTGCCCCTGCCTCGAAGATCTGGACGCCCGGGACTTGGATCTCGGGATGTCCGTCCCAGATGGAGGGGTAGGATACTGTACACCAGGTGTGAGCGGTGCCGCATCATAACCCGGCTCCTTGTCCCTCCTCCTCGAGCTAGTCGAGTGTCTGGGCGGTTGCCCACCACCACCACCCTGCTGCGCCTGATCAAGGTTCGGCACGAATCCCGGAGGTAAATCCGTCGCCGCGGCATTCCCTTGTCCTTGCCCAGGAGATATCAAGTTCCCGAAGTCCGATAGAGGTGGGAGGTTTTGGTTCTCTCCTGCCGGTTTGGGTGTTGAGGAGGACCTCGTCATGGGTGGTTCTGGGGCCAAGATGGAGGGTCTGTAGTCTGGGCTGAGGAGCGCAGGCTGTGGAATCTGCTCAGGAGGAACGCCAGGGTTGTCTAACGAGCGCCCAGATTCGGACTAAGAGCCTCTATGTCAGTCAATTGCAAGGTTAATAAAATCTTGGCGCCTTACTGGAGATTCGACAGTGATATCCACGCTGTTATCACCACTTGTAGTCCCTCTCTCACCCGCGTGTTCCCTCATTCGTTTCTTGAACAACCAACCAAGAGGAGTCCGCGAGTCACCACCGGAGCTTGCGTCCTTACGAGGATCCAACTTCGTCCTGTCAGTAGATGAAGTACTCGATGAGGAACCCCTGACGGTTGAGGTCGACGAGGATGACGAAGAAGACGTTGTAGACATTCTAGATAGCGGAGATTTTCCTGCTTTTCTCGGTCGCGGGGCGACGATCATATCCTCTGTAACGGGAGGAGGAGGCACCGGGGCAAGGTTGGCATCGGTACTGACAGGTGACGAAGACATGGCCTGCGAAAACCAGTAAGCAATCGACAGAAGAGGGTTAGGGTAAGAACTATCATCACTTCTTTTTTCTTCTTGAAATTCCAGCCCCGATTCATCTTTTCCCTCGTCGGAGTAGAACCCCTCTCGATCTCGAAATGCTGAACCTGAACGGGTGCCCTCATTCTTCTCGAATCTACCTGTGGTGAGCTGAGTATCCCATAATCGGACATCCTCGTAGAACCGGGCGACAGTATAGTCGGTGTTTTTGATCTCTGTGGTGGTCGTTCGTCGCGTTCACGGAGTCTTGAAGCATGGTAAGCATAGTCCCTGGCGCGCACATCCGATTGAGAGGGGGTCGATTCCGATGAAGATTCGCTCGTCGTTGGTGTCTCCACTGCAGCCTCCTCAGCGACGACAGGCGGTGGAGGTACTGGAGCGGGGTTTGGAATGCGAACTGGAGGTTCCATAACCGCAGGACTGGGAGACGGTGACATGTGATGCGGTGGCGGCATCGCGATGTACGATTTCTCGTCAGCGACAGGGATCCAGTTATCCGGAGGGTAGCCCAGTGGGTCGGATTTGCTACGCACGCGGTTCCTCGGCGGTGGTGTTGCCTCGAGATGAATGGGCGGCGGCGTCGGCTGTGCGGCGTGATTCTGTTGTGGCGGCCTCATGGCCGTAGCTAGCGTAGGGGGGTGCTGAGCCGACTCGAAGTTGACATGGGTGCTCCTGCTTGGAGGTCTGGGGAAAATTAAGAAGAGTCATGGCAAGATGGAACGTTGTTTCTCACCTCATCATTGGTTGTCTCGCAGCTGGCGGGCGAGATGAGGGTCGGGAACCGGTTCCGGGTGTAGGTGAACGAAGCCGTATATTCGAAGGCTGCTCTGGGAGTACAACCTCATCCTCAGAAGCAGAGTCCTCCGTGTAATCACTGACTCTCGCTCTTTCCTCGTACACCATTCTTCGACCAGTAGCCAGACCTTCCTGGTATCCAAGCTGCCTACCTTCTTCTCTCGCCATGATGATCAGATTCTGCTCTTTCAACTTCCGAGCTGTAGACCTAGCCCGGGCAGCAGCAGCTTCCGCGTCCTGTCTCTCAGCTTCGATCTGGTCAATCAACTCCTGCGCTTTGAATATCTCCCTTTGCGCGTTATCGTACTGCAGCTTGTATAACCTCAATTCCTCATTCGCCCTCGTGGCGTCCCTCTGCGCAATAAGTTTAGCCTCGTTCGCGGACCTAGCCAAAGAAATGGCCTCCGATGCCCTCCGTTCGGCATCATTGGCCCTCCGGATTTCCTTGTCGAGGCGTTCCGAAGTCATCATGAGCAACGCATTCAACTTCTTCGATGATGAAGTCGAGTCCCGTGCATGAGACCGATGTCCCTTCCGGGAGCGGTGAAAGTCGCCGTGCCCGTCGAGCACTGGATCGTGGCCCGTGTGATGGGAAGAGGAGACGGAGGCGGGGCTGCCAGCAAGGCCAGCAACCGCGTCTTCCGTAAGTGCCCGTAGGGGAGACGGGCTCCCCTCGCTTGGAGAAGAGGAAGGCTCGAGGACATCCCCTAACACGCCATCGAAATAGTCGGTCCTAGAATCAGAATCCATAACCAAGAACAATCAATCCCACATCCGAATACTTATAAGGAAAGGCAAACGGGAAGGAGGGTGGGGAAATGAAGGGGTGGGCAAAGTGGGAGGAGGAGGGGTGGGGGGGAACGTGACCACATACCTTGCGCGCTCTAAATCAACCAGCGATGTCATCTTTCACCCCAAAACAATATATCCCCGCGAAGAATGAACGAATCCGGCGACCCTGGGTCTGGGGTAAGTACGTGATGTGACGAGGACGTGAAGCGACTCGCCGTGGGGTCGTTTCGTAAAACCGATACAAGTTTCAAGGAGGAGGGGTCCGGTGTGGCGGATCAAATGTTTTGTAGGTTCGTTTTGCCTTAGACGAGGACCAGCCGGGGATTAGTGAATCAGTTAGTTAGTAGTCAATAAGGCGTCAACGGCCGGATCTGACTGGGTAGGTTTGAAAGGGCGAGATCCCGGAACAGAGAGTGGGTGGGAGAGAAAGCCAAGGGGGTCATGCCAAAGGCTCGAAAGGAGCTTTCCGAATATCCAGGCTTGATTTAAAGCCTAGAAGCGTGACAGGGATCCTCCCATTTTCGGCTCAAGCAATGGTAGCGTAGGGGAGGCACAGAGTTTGCTCCAACGAGGACAGGATGACCGGGCGACGAAGGCGGAATCGCGTGGAAAAAGCATGTTCTCCGCTGATAGATATATCTGGGATCAGGTTTGGGATCTGTCGCAGATTTTGCACACGCCTCGAGGCGAACGGTTCGATGGAGAGCGTTAATGGAACACGTGTGGAACGGCTGGTCAGCCTCTGAGTCCCCTCACGGCTCCTCACGGTCGTCACCAGCACGTAATCCAGCGTCGATGATTAGTGCCCTTCAAGAGGGAGAATACGTAACCCCTTTGTAATGCAGCGAGCGAGTCCGTAGTCAGATGCTTTGGAACTCCATTGTCCTCCTTAGTGGGTAAGATGGAAGAGTTACGCCGATCATCCTCTCCCCATTCGGGAAAGAACGGACCGTGCAGGGCTGAGAGATGTCCACCTGGACATGCCGGTAATCGTCGTCATGCCTAGGTATATAAACGCCAGGAGCTTGTATAGTAATGCGCGCAATGCATGAGTATGTAGTAGATATAGCGGTGATCCCGGTCAGGTTATAATTGAATGTAGTATTCAAGGAAAAGTTCGAGCCCGCTGGGGACGCCGAAAGTGAAGGAAGAAATGCCAAGAAAAAAAGAAAACAGCGTCTTGTTCATGACAAGGGGGGACGTTAAGGAACCATCAACTTGAACGTTTCAGAGGAGGAGGTCTAGGTGAATGCAATGTCACTGGGGGATGAGAATTCGCCGGCGCGGGCGCATTCTCCTTCAAACTCGCGTTTGTCGCCTGCTTCGGTCCCGAGGGCTCTCCTGTTCCACCATTCTCGTCAACAGGCTTCATCGCGTCCGTCGCCGAAGGCAGCTCCTCCGTGTCCTCTGACTCTGAAGCCTCGTGCTTCTTCTGCTCCTCCTCTTCGGCTCTCCGTATTACGTCCAGTTCACCCTGCACGGTTATTCCGTCTAACCAAGCGTGGTGGTTCATCTCACCCGCCTTGGCCCGTTTCTCTGGGTGCAACCGGAGCATGGGATTCAGGAAGGAAGCTATCAGATCAGCCTCTTCTTTTGCCAGTAGGTACTTCTCGTGCAAAACGGACTCCAGAGGCCAGAACCGAAGTTTCTGGATATGCCGGAGTTCGCCTGAGAGGCGAGCATCAATGACGATCCAGGACGAACCAGCAGGCAGTCGTCGCACCTTTCCGGTTGAAGAAATCCGGACTGTATTTTCCGGAGAACGCAAGACTCTTGGGGAAATCGCCCATCAACTCGATAATTTGAGCAATGTGGTCGTCATCTTTACTATATCGGGAGCCCGAGGCAGGATCAAAGAGATAATCTCCGCCCGTCAGCAACTCGAATACCTAAGGTCACGTGAGTCGGGGAACACCATCAAAACCGGAGCATGCTGACCACACAGGCAACACTCCAAATATCCGCACTCGGTCCCCACTTCGCTCCCAGGATGACTTCTGGGCAGCGGTACTGACGAGTCTGGATGTCATCTGTGAAGTGATGCTCCGTCCACGTCGCTACAGGAGTCAAGAGTTTTGCCTGTGCTCAGACTGCGAGACAGGACGCGTGACGGATGAATTCCGTACCGTTTCCCAGGTCGGCAATCTTGACGGTAATCTTCTCCTCTAATAGATTGTTCAACGTGGAGGCAGTGGGAGAGTCGGACACCACTTCGATATTACTTGACGTGCGTGAAGGGGCACCGGGGTCCGGCGAATAATCTTGAGCGTCTGATGACTGATTCCGAGAGGGTGCTTGCTGCGAAAGTAACGAGGGACCGGCAGATGAGGTGGGAGGATTGCTCTTCTTATCGCCAATCGGTGGGGGTGACATCTCAAGCGAGACGTTGGAAATACCCTTTGTAGCCTCGTCGGTGGAACCTGACCTATCCTTTTCGCTTTGTGATGCAGATTTACTTGTGCCCTGCCCGCCGTCGATCTTGCTCATCGCGAAGGACAACTTGTCGAGTGCTGTTGTCGAACTAAACGAAGAGGATGGGGAAGGGAGTGGTTGGGAGCCAGTGATGTAGATGGATTCGGAACGAGGTGTTTGGTTGCCTCCTCTGCCCTTTGACGGGGGAACACCGACTAACCGCGTGGGTGGGGCGGGACTTGCTGCAGTTGCAGCCAACTCTGCCTCGATGAGAGCCTCAACATCGTCGATCGCAATGAGCACGTTCTCCGGTTTGAGATCTAAATCTCGAGTCAACGGAGATCCCGGCCGTGGAACACTCCAAGGTAAAACTGACCGGTGTGAATGACACCACAACACCGGTGCATATAATCAAGACCCAGCAAAATCTGTTTGGCAATCTGCTTGCAGACACCCATGGGGACGCCCTTGTTCTGATGCCGTTTGATCAAACCGAGGAGATTTTCTCCGAGGACTTCGAACACCATGCAAACGTGGGTGCCGTTGGGTCCCTTATGCCGGAAATGGTCTAGGAAGGAGATTACATGTGACCGGCCAGAATGTGTGTGTGAGGGGGAGGGGGGAGGGTTCGGATTTGCCGGAGAAGGCGCAACGGGGGGGGTGGACGAGGTGATCAGTCTCTGGAGTAATTTGATCTCGTCGATTGCAGTCTCGGTGTATCTAGGGGCAGACTTTACGATCTTTAAAGCGACGTGGCGATTCATCCTTTTCGGAGGGTAAGCAACGGATCTTTGGATCGAGGCGGGAAGAACGGTGCTTACTTGGTGTCCTTGGCGAGCCATACGGTGGAGAAATGCCCCCAACCGAGCTTCCTGACGACGACATAGCGCCCATCCGAGAAAGTATCGCCGATGTGTACGGGATGATATCCTCCCTTGACGTAGTCTTCCCAATCTTCTTCGTCTTCAGTCATGACGGAGGGGGAGTGGGAGGACGAGTAAGATCCAGCGTGAGACATTTTCTGGATGGGGTATCAGCCTATATCTCTCCAACGGGACGGGCTGATAACGTTAGCTGCAGATAGCTGTGACTTGGCGGAGTTGATAGAGATAAGCAAAGAAGAAAACGCGGAACAGCAACGAGGCCTCTTGATGTGGGCCGATTCCGTTCCAGGTGGTATATCCGCTGGCTGTCGTCTGGCGTTGGAGGGTATAGGAGGCGTTGGGTTGGGTCCTAGTGAGAGCAGAGGCAAGATTGCAAGACCCGGTCGTTCGGCCAATGCCGTCCACGCTGCTCGCGGTCCGTCCTCGGATGCCGGTTGGGTTTTTTCCTCCATCCCCCCCAAGCAGACGGACTCCAGCCCTCTCTCGGCCTGGCCGTCAATTTTTCCTGTGTTCAACATCCAGACTCCCTGGCGCAATAACGCGCCCCACCCGTTCAAATCTCGCAATCAGCCACCACCACACGTACCATCTCGTCAGTTGCCGTACACCTCCAAATGGCGAGTGCCCGCTCTTCCGAGGCCGAGGCGAGACGAACCCAGCCAGTGCTCGTCCCCCGGACATGGCTCAATTGACGGATGATCGGAACTCCCACAAACTCCCACCGAACCATGTTCTCAGCCTTCAAACGCACGATCGTACGTGACCTCTCTCCCTCCCTCGCTACCGCTGCTAACCCCTTCCAGCCTCAAATATCCATCTTGTGAGCCCGGCAAGAACCTATTCGCATCCGTATTCATCCGTCCTAGCCATCGCGATGGAGTAGCCAACTCCGATCGAGCACTCCAACTCCTTCGTTCCGCCGCTAGCAGCCCGTATCCTCCAGGCCACTCCAAGGGCCCACTCAAGTTCAACCTTGAGGTCATCACCGATCTCCCCACCAAGGATCAGCTTCGGACAATCGAGTCCTACTTACCTCGTGGAGGTCTGGCGAGTTTCGTCACAGGGGACTCCTCCACCACTACCGACCAAGTCCTCTCCCAAGCGAAGCGCGACCTTGACGTGTTCAGATGGCCTGTCGTGGTCGATTGGGCCGGCGGGAAAGCTTCTGTAGGTGACGTCGACGGTGTCAATGAGATTCTTGAAAACCTCCGGAAGAAGAGGGACGGAGAGGTCAACGAACCGGAAGAGCACAAGCCCAAGGGATGGTTCTCATGAACGTCGTCTCTCTATATTACAGACGCTAATGACAACGTAATGTACCCAGTAAAACAATGTACAATATCTGATACACTGCCCGTCGATCCCAAAATCCAGGTCTCAAAACCGCCTCCATAAGATCATTAGCTACAATATTATACATCCACAACATCATCTTCCACCTCTTTCATCCTGAACCATGATCCGTTCTGGTGTGCAATGTAAGAGATACGGCGTTGTAGGCCTCGGGAGACCAAACTCACGTTCGCGTACAAGGTGAGGTGCGCCCTGAGCCACACCCTCTCGATTGGCCGCCTGGCCTCTCCGGAGGCCCAAGACGCGGGAGGTGATGAATTAGGGTCCGCATCGGGAGCAAAACTAACGCCAGAGAACTTCTGTAATAACCGGATGAGGAAAAGGGACACTTCGTTGTACGCGAACTGCCGAAACACTCTAGTGTCAACACCATAGCCACCGGTCGGCTATGAAAGGGCTCACCTGCTGCCCAAGGCAAATTCTCGGCCCAGCATTGAAGGGTAGGAATATGAACGGATTTGGCAGGAGATACTTCCTCAACCGGTCATCAAGGAATCGGTCGGGGTCGAATACGAGGGCTGGAAGACATAAACGTTTCAAAAAGAAGCTCCTGATAAAAGAGCCAAACGAAAGCTGACCGTCGGGCCCCCAGAGGTCTTCACGTCTGTGCGTGAGGAATACCGAGTATATACACCTAGAAACCAGGTCAGAGACATCAACGGTGATCCGATAAAAATTGGGTCTCACGAGCTCCCTTTGGGGACGTAAATGGGCGGTCCTCCGGTAGCAGATGGCCAAAGCATCTCTTCTGTGGCGCACCGAACATTAAATGGTCTGTGGCAACTCAGTCAGCTGTTTTGTCGGGACGGTCCGAGAAGTGCCGTCTTACACGGGGGGATATAATCGTAACGTTTCTAGTGGCGCAGAAGCATTGGTCACTCGCCGACCCACACAAAAAACGTCGCAAGGCTCACCGTTTATCACCGCTCTCAGGTACTTCATCTCCCTGACGTGTTCAAAAGTAGGAGTTCGTTCACTTCCCAACACACTAAAAATTTCTTCTCGCAACCGGCGTAGAACGTGGGGATTGTCCGCAAGCATCGCGACAGCGAAGGTCAGAGTCGATCCGGTCTACGATGCACCGTTAACATCTGGCGGGCAGCTTGGAAGGGGGTCATCCCTACCGTGTCTCTTCCGGCAATCATGATGTTAATCGTCTCATCCTTAATAAATTTGTGGTCTGTGGTCCCATAAGTCTCGTGCGCATCTGTTCGAGCTCGGAAACATACCACTCGTTTGCCTGACGAGATATTGCAACAGGGTGTCTTCTTCCTCGCCACCAGCTGAATGCTTCTTCTCCTTCTTTTTCTGCAAAGCCGCAGAGATGATGGGGTCGACAACCTCGCCGATGATACCCATCCTAGTGTCCACCTCGTTCTTCCAAAACTCGATGAGTGGCCAGAAGGAACTATAGTGGAACCTTCGCGATATGGCTTCCAGAGCCCCACGGAACGCTTCCGTAAACAAATTCGACGGATGTGACTCTGTCTGTGCCCTGAATCGATGCCCCGGTGGGTATCTCAGACCTGCAGAGAGCGAGCAAACGTCCGTGCCGAGCAGAAATTCGGCCGCGCAATCCAAGGAGTACCTGGAGACAACATCCTATTTCACGTTTACCATGAGATCCCGCCCAGTACCACACGGACGAACCTGGATATCGATAGGAACGCCCTCTCTCAGTCGATCCTTGATCTGACTGACCGCATCATTTGCGTGTCGATCGAATATCTGGAAGTGTTGGATCTTCTCCTTGGCAAAGAACGGGCGGGACATCGAACGATGGAACTTCCACGGGGCACCGTCCGTATTGAAGATTCCATGACCAAGAAGGGGACCCATGAGCCTATGGAATCTCTCTCCTACAACGCCGTTCAGCCTCATTTTCGGTGGACGGCATTGAACGGAGGCAAACCTTTCCCGAACTTCTCAAAGTTGGTGGCCAGCATCAGCTGTCATGATGAAAGGAAATGCACAATTGTTAGAGAACCGAAACCGCGCTGCGGCGGGACAAAAGACAAACCTTGATGTATCCCGGTTCGGTGGTAAAGATCTGCAATCGCGGCAGGAATCCGTTAGCTCGGTACCTCGTCAAAAAATGACATGGTGGAACCCGTGGGTCCGCCACTCACTCGGTCCTCGAAAAGAATCCGAAAAACCATGGTCTGGTTGCTTTCTCTCAGCCATTCGTCGATACGGTCGCCTGTCCCCCACCGAACGCAGGTCTACGAGTAAGCTTCGGGGTCCACAACAAGAATAAACCGACGGCAAGTGACTGTGCGGCGGTAGAGAGTCTACGGTAGCGACGCAACTGCCGTCTTGCACGTGACTCACCGGGGTAGGCAGTGAACCTGGACTTTGCAGACTGCCAGACGATGTCCAAGCTGCCCGGCAGCTTTCCAGCAATGACCGGAGGGGTGGTCGCACCGAGGCTTCTCGCGCGGTACGAAATCCTCAACCTGTTCCAGGTGATCGAGCAGAAAAATGCGATGGGATAAGTTAGCGCTGATGTCACCGCGATTATCCATCTTATGCCGTCAAGGGACTCCCAGCCCACAGTAAGCCCAAGAGAGGATGAGATGGAGATATAGGCGAGGAATGCAGGCGCGATGATTTGTGGCAAACTGAACATCAGCCACATGACCCCAGGGTACTGTGAGATGAACGGTGGGACGGTCATGGTCACAAGAGCTGGTAACGAGAAGGAGAGGGGGGACAAAGGTCGGGAAGGGAGGGAGGATGTATCTCGGTGTCGTCCGGATGTGTATTATACAATCGAGGGTAATAGCAACGGGCCCTTTGACAACTAAGAATGCACTCGGTCATCTCTGCCATCTCGGCCAGCAAAGGGGAAAAGCCCTCATCGCTTCCTCGACGGCGTCTTCGGCCGCCAACTATGACGGGTTGCCTCCCTTGATTGACGTCGATCAGGGAGCAGCGCTCAGGTATTTATAACCGCGTGGTGTACAATATGATGTATACAGACACCCATTCTATACCATACAGCCTCACGGTGATTCCGGGGGTCGCAATTTGTATCCGACATCGATCTTGAGATAATTGTTGTATATCTCCCCGGATGTCAGCAATGTGTCGTAACCAGACGGCGAGAGATCTGGGTACAGGAACGAGGGGTACGGCTGGCGAGAGGGTTCGGGACGTTAAAGAGGTGGTCGGACGGGTCATCCAGGTTTGACTTACTTCGTGGAATTCGAGAAACGCTGCACACCCTTTGTCGTAGCCGCCGTCGGGTTTCTTCTCGTCGTGTCCGTCGCCCCCGTGGATCTTCTTTTTGAATCCGGACCCGTCGGCCATCGAGTTGGTATAGTATTGAACCCCCGATTCTATCGCCCGGTCAGCCCGGGGATGAGCGATTGCGTCAATTCGTCGCATACAACGACTTACGGTTAGTGGAAAAGGAAAGTTTGATGCCACTCTGTGACCCCTCGAGAATGACTTTGGGTTCGGTCGGTTCACCTGGGGTTGGCTCGATGGCTTTATGGACCAGGTCGGTGTCCCGAAGTTCGGTCTCCTTGAAAGTATTTGCGATCTGCGGTATTGAATATGATCAGCGGATGGAAGTCGGAAAATGAGATGATGTAAACGTGCCTGTTCGCCTGTTCGATCGAATACAAAAAAATCGTCATAGCCTTTCTCAGGATATTGAGATCCGATTACGGTGTGGTTTAGGAAGTGGTGCGGGGAACTCGAGCCGTGTGATGTGAGCTGGCCAGTTGTGAGCATGTCTGGGTGGAGCTCCATAGTTTTGTTTCCCTTGATCGTGAGCTTGTGATCATGAATCGGCACTGTCTTCTGATCAACCGAGGCGTCCAGGTTGTACCCTGTGTGCTACACCGGTTCCCAGTTTGGTCAACTGAACGTATCCGTAAAAGAGGGAAGGAAAAAAGACGCACTTGCGTGAGATTGATTGGGGTAACCTTGCCCTCATCGAGAAGTTTGGCGCGGTAGATGATGAGAACACTGCCGAGGTTGAGCTCCCCCGAGTCAGAGGCACGCGATGAGTCAGGTTGGAGCAGGCCGATGAGGGCTTCTACTCGAAGTTTTCCTGGATACCCTTGCTCGCCGTCCTCACTAATATATTTGAAAATAGCAGCGGTAGCTACCTCTGATGCAATCGTGCTGAGTTCCTTGTCACTAAACAGTTCGACCTCGCCAGGACTCGGAGGGACGGGGATTAGTTCCCAGGGTTTCTCATCGAACCCAACCTGGCCGCCATGCAACGAAACGTTTGGTGTCTCGTTGGGGAAGGGGGTAAAGGACCCCTGAATCTCTGGGGACCGTGAGGAAGAAATCAAAAGTTCCTTCACGGGCAGTCTGTTGGTATATCGACCAATAATAGTATTGGTATATTTGATGAGTTTGTGCGAATGCGGCGACTCGGGGCCAACGACGAGGTCATGTGTCTGAAACGATGCTACTATTAGGATCGACGGGGAGGTGGTAGGGGGATATTTTTGGCGTACTCGGCCGTCGGCCTGGACAAAAAACCTATGGATGGTCAATCCATACGGCAGAACCTGGGGGAAAAGATCAGCGGAACACAATTTACGTTGGTGATGCGACGGCTACCTCGAGGGCCAGGGAGGGCGTGAAAGACGGAAGCGCGAGTAGGATTGGTGTCGTCTCTGGAGAAGCCATATGGTCGAAGTCAGCGGCAACGTCCAAGGTTTGGTGGAAAGCTGATCTTATCGACCGCGGACCAATATCTCGTGGCCCAACGGTTAGCGTCCCACCGCTCGGTCAGGAGTTCGATTTTCAGTGTGGCGGTGGCTTTTCCGGCTCAACGCGTCTTCGCTGCGCGTCTACCAAGACCAATCCAGACCACTGTCACCCTCCTCCCAAATGTACGCCCAACGGTTGGCCCGAAAGCACGTCGTTTGTGCTCACCGGGTGGCTTCCAGAGCCCAGCAGTTCCGTCGCTTGGCTACCGCTCCCCCCCCTCCCGAGACACCGCAACCAAACCCCTCAAAACCATACCGGTATGAGAAGGCGGAACAGGAACGGTCTCCGGTTGTGCAAAAAATTCGAGCGAATCCCATCGCTTTTAAAATTGTCCAGGCCCTCGGTCGTGTTATGGGTTACGGAAGCACGAAACAAGTGGCTGGTCGCAGGACTCTAGCAATGTACGAGCAGGTGTGTGCCGTCAAGGCTTCCGAGGATCGCGTCTTCTGGGAAGAAGGTGAGCACTTCCTGTTACCTTGCAGCTTGGTCCCCTGTAGGCTAATACCGGGACATCTCAGCTTGCGATCTGCCTCCAACGTTCCAATCCTGGTTCACCATAACCAATCTTCACGTTTGGCTCCTGACCGTTCGGCTCCGTGCACTCTCACAGCCACACGGCACAAACCACATTCAAGCCTTGATCGACCACTTCTTCCTAGATGTCGAAGATCGAATCAGGGCCGTTCTTCAACCCATCGACTCCGAATCCCCAACCCAAACAGACTATTATGCACATCCGTCCACCCTAGACTCCGCCTCAACCCCTTCCGCCAAGAAACGGGGCCGGGCACCTGACAGACTCGTCAAACAGCAGATGCAGGTCCTCAAGGAACAATGGGCTGGTCTTGGGATGTCACTTGACCTTGGTCTTGCTATGGGGGATGCAGAGATGGCCGGAGCCGTGTGGAGAAACCTGCTCGGTGCTCGAGGTGCTCGGGGTATCCCTTACAGTGCCTCACCTGGTTTCCGGAGGTCAATCAACCCAATCACTGGCGGGAAGATGTCCGCAGCCAGGGTCAAGCTCTTGGAGCGGGGCTTCGAGTCTGAGGAGGCGAAGGACGACAACTCTGGTGTTGCTGACTATCCAAAGGAGCAGCTCGACAAATATGTCGCGTACCCCGAGCTCATGGTGGATATCGTTGCATATATCCACAGGGAACTGAAGAGGTTGGAGGGTATTAGCGACGACGACGTCCTGGGCATCTCGAAGGAGTTAGGACGTGAGGGTAGGGAGATTGGGGTGTTAGGGTTTGGTAAAATCCGACGGTGAATACTCCATCGCCAAGGACTCCATTGCTCGATTATAGTACCTACAAGAATAACTAACTAATAACCGTTTGCGAGACTCCCCGACCAATTATAACTTTCGTGTGGATGTGGGAATTCATGAATTGGCGAGGGTTTTCACCGCGCGTTCAAGGAGATAGGTGTGGGGTTCGAAGTCTACACATATTAACAACCGCTTCATGTGAGTATTTCGGTGGGGACTAACCTCGCAGGTCTCCTTCCACCTATCTTTTACTTTATGAGCGGCTGGGCCCTAGGAGTTAGTCGCGGCATTCTTGTGCATGAGCTCGTGCTGAGTCTCTGGACTGCGAAGTATCTGGTCTAGTGCGAAACGTTTCCGGGCGGATATCGGAGGACAGTTCCGGATTAGGACTTGGTCGTTAACCCGAAGGACTGTGAGGGATATCAGACGGACACCCAACCCGAGGACAATAGACGCACCATCGTTCTCGTCATGGGTCAAGTACTTCTTGCTCCTCTCAATTCGCTATAGGTAAGTTTGGTTAGGATGTGACGGAGGCTGGGTACAAAGCCGTACGCACCTTGCCCGTCTGTTTGTGAATCACCCACCTTGAGACGGTGACCGTGGCCGTCTTCCTCATAACGCCGACCTTGGTGACAATGCCCTTGAGGGTCATTGGAGGCATGGTGTTCAAATGCGATTTTACCGTTTGACGCGGTGGCGGTCGAGGGACTTTGGGTTGGAAGGGCTCAATTGCTTTCCCACGCTTGCTCAGCCATCCCTCTTTTTTTTTCCCATACGGCATATCATCCGGGAGGGGACCAGATTTAACGCACTTTGGTTGCTCTATCCATAAGGCCATGGCCGCGCACCCGCACACCCCTTTGTATGAGAGAGCACTATAAATCGTCCGGATCCTGACGCGGTGCTTTACTCGGTACGGCACCAACATCCGTACGTGCAACAGACCCAGGTCGTGAAATCGAAACGATTCCATCCTACCAACGCGAGAAGGTTCGGATAATCGAAAATCGAATGCGAATCACCCTCAAACGCAAAACCGCGTGTATCCTCCGTGAGGGTGAGATGAGCACAACGGTCTGAACGAATGGACCTCATCCCCTGTGTGATTGTCGACAGCGTGAATCCCGGCTGGCGGGTAACCCCATTTAGTTTTCTCCTCCCCGTTGATCATCAGTCACTGGACAAAACCGCATCCCATTCGGGCGCCAAATACCCCGTCCCCCGGTGCCGCGACTGGTGCTTAGCAACGCTAGGAAGGGAAGCCAGGTGTAGGTACCCGGAAACAGCGGTCTTACCTCCCTCGCGTGCCACCTCATGCCGCTGGGGCTTTGCTGATCCGCAGGCACGGAAATGTCGAGTGGAACACCGCCCGCACAGCGCGAGGGGATGTGAGGCCCAGGATGGATACGGGGGAAGAAATGTGCGCGAAATGCGATGGTTGCTGACAGCGGTTTGTCTTAGCCAGGGGGATCAGATCCAGACCCCATGCTTCACACTCTCTTTTGGATTCTTTCCCCGATCAAAGAGTCAGCATCACGGAACGGACCAGCAGTTTCAATTTCGAGCAGATGTCCACCAAACACTGCTCCACTAACGCCAGCGTGATGGGTTTCACACAGTACCCGTGTCCCCATCGTATATGAAGTGGGCTGGTGACTACCCGTTCCTGAATTTTCGCCCGGTCCCTCCGTTTTACACGCGTCAGAAGTGCGTGCACCGGAGGACGAACGG
>Ga0307513_10000837_pt1 | contig 44980 bp, 41 predicted proteins | sample 15_EM_MG_FD_202174 | JGI IMG/M metagenome (GOLD analysis project Ga0307513, IMG submission 202174) | Populus trichocarpa ectomycorrhiza microbial communities from riparian zone in the Pacific Northwest, United States - 15_EM | ecosystem: Host-associated > Plants > Roots > Unclassified | place...
GCTCGCCATCTCAATTTCACATTGGTGCACCTGCCGGGGGTGCCGAGCCCCAATACCATCAAAACATAAACAACTTATTGGGACCCTATTCTATTCGAAACGGTCTATCGAAATGCAACCTGCTGTAAAGATGCGTTCTCCGCTGATTGCATTCACGTCATTTCGCCTTAGTTTGCGCCGATTGCTGTTGGTGGCGCGTGGTGTCCGGATACACGCCTTTACGAGAGGAGGCATCCCGTACCGTGTGGTCGTGTCAGTGTCAACCTGCAGCGACCTTCAGCATCTGGTACAGGAATTAGCTCCGGACGGTCCACACCTCTCCCTTCCTTATCAGCTCGGGGTCCTGGTCAGCGGTCATCCATCAATGCGTTTGATAAAGCAGGTTCCTTGATGTTTGCCGATCGAAGGAGAGAACCGGTCGGATGCTGTAAATAAATAAAGATACGTGGACACCGAGGCACGAGGTTCCTCCAGATTGAGGATGGGGATGCAGGTCGTGTGGTGTATTTGAACGAGCGACCACCTGGGTCACGGACTTTGAGGGCGGGAGAAGGGTCTCGACGAGGAGAGACATTTGGGTTGATTACGATAGGGGGCGATAAACAAAGTCCGTTATCCTAAATTCCATGTGGGGGCATCTTGGCGGCCAGCTTCATGAGGTAACGAGAACGTTTCGCTGGCGAGTCCGTTGGTGATGTGGTTATCAGAGGGTTCCAGGGTGTGTCGCGCCCGTACCGTGCCCGTCGCGCACATCGGAGGAATAAAACAAAGCTGCGAGGCGATCGTGGAGTGAACTTGGTGCAACTCTCTCGTGCCGTCGAGCGCCGTCCTGGTTTCCTGGCTGTCTCTTCACAAAATGCTTTTCGTCTCGAGTGCTGGGGGAACCGCCAGTCAGCAAGAGGGAGAAGCGAGGGTTCTGAAGAATCAAGAAGACCAGCAAGGCCCACCCCGAATGTCGTCGAACCTCAAACGTAAGGCCCAGGGGCAGCTCTGGAGGTGACTCGAATTATAACCCCACCTACATCCTCTCCAACGCTCTGTGAACTTCGCATTCCCACTACACGACGAGCACGCGGCGTTCGATGCCAAATGTATTTGTAGAACTCTACCAAGATGACGAAGACCGCACTTCCGAACTTGCCTACAGACACCTCGCGCCACATTCCACCACGAGCTTGCGACAAGCAAGTTCCGGTTTCTCTTAGAATAGGTCTCGCGCCTTTCCGCGCCTCCCGGAGGATCCGCCGGACGCGGGAGGAACGATGACAATCACCGGGGCACATACGGGATCGACCTTGAAGGAGGGCCTAGTTCGATATCTGGGTCGGGTTCACTTTGTGGGCTTCCGGCGCGCAGTCACAGGAGGCTGGGACGTGGTCGGTTGGGGAGGCTTGATATTAATGGGTTCCCGTTGAGGAGGCGGAAGGGTCTGGAACTCTAGAGGTTGCTCGTGCGCGTTGTCGGCAGACCCAGTCTAACTTGGGGCGTTTGGACTTGTGAGGATCGGTGCGTCTCAAACAAGGATTGTTTACGGCCATTGGGTGCGTCCTTGTTTGCCTCGGTTCCTGAAGCGGACGGACGATGTCACTGATGTGATCGTGATTGTATGCGGCTATATTTCAATCCCCGCTCGTGTTCGACTGCATGGGCGTGCGGATGTGTATCCCGGGCCTCCGCAAGGGGCCTGAATGGGTGTACCACCAACCAACCAACCCATCGACCCACCAACCAGCTCTACTCTGCGTCAACTTCCTTCGAAACCGCAACCGATGAACCACTCTACCTCCTTTCCCAATGAATTCTCTCCCACGACACGTCCTTTCCGTTAGCTCCCAGTATATCGTCCCGCAAAACGCCAGCTGGAGCGAAAATAGAGTTGATGGCATAAAAGGGGCCCGAGATCAGAAAACAAGGGTTGAAACAGATGTGGAATACAGGGAGACATCCGCCTTTGATTGGGCGAGGGTGTGCATGATTGGCGATGAGAGTACGAATGATGGGACGCAGGGTGCGGAGATTCCCATCTCCAGTGTGGGCTCCCCGCCCACAAAGAGCTCAGTACCGAGCCAAGTTAGTGTCGTGGTTTAGGTTAGTTCAATCATGTCTCTTCCATCCTCACCATCCCTGATAATCTTCTTCGTAGATTCCAGAAACTAATGTAGTCGCGCCCAAGGAACGTCGGTTTTCTTTGAAAATCAAGGTTACGTCCATCCAAGGCTCGCACCCCGGCATGAAAACAGGAGAGCGTGGCCACCCTCAGTCATCACCGACCTCCCGACACCCGAACACCAGATCGGGTATCTCGTGCCGACTATCGGATTCCATGGATTCAAGCCCGGGACGCGGACGAACGTTCGGGTGAAGGCAAGTCCTACCGTGTCGCGTGTACACTTCCATCTTTGACCTATCTCTACAGAGCTCGAGAGTAGAGCCGACTTTCTTGCAAACTACGAACAGGCGCACAACGTGATGGAAGTGTGGTCTTGGATTCACGTCGAGACTTTGAACGCGGGTTTTGAACGTGATGTTGATTCCCGCACAAGGCCATTTACATGCAGGATACACTGAGTCGTCATTGAAGACATCCAACGCGTAAGCCTTTGTTGAATTTCCAGCACGTCGTCTGGTAGGTGATCACAACCCCCATTCCCTCCAGCCCCCCGGAATTATGTGTGAAGTCATGTGCTGAGCCACGAACACTCCAAAAATGTATTCCAAGTCACCACAACGACCTTATATAACAGGGACCCCTTGTTGATAACTTCCCTACTCCCCTGTCCACGCATGCCGTTAGATTTGTGGATAGTCCACACCTTGATTCACGCCTCTCAGACTACGACCCGTCCAACACACAACCGATGTCCGAGTTGATGTCAATTGCCTTCTTCGAAGACCGTGAAGAACTCTACGGTCATACCGGAAGGTTCTGGTTCGCCAGGTGACCAGGGTCAGATTCAGCGTTTTTGTCTCCTCTGGGAAGAACTTTCTTTCAACGTCCCCCTCTTCTCTTTCCTCGCCGCCAAGGTTGATCCTAAGGTTCGATGGACGCACGACGCACAGGCCTGTTATATTGATCTCCTACAAACATTTGGGGGACATCTTGCCTTGCGAGCATCGAATAGACATCAATCCCGTGTGATTACCAAAAACTCCGAGAGATGGGTTCATCAGAGGCCCCGACGGGATGGAACTGGTTAGGGAAGTGACTGATGGGATTCGGAGAGTGGGGAGTTGATTAGAGGAACTGCATGGCTGATACCCGCCGGGCCCAGGAAGTCAGTCGAATGAGGGGGCCCGACGGACGTCGGCGGGCTGTACGAGGATGGTCAGTCGCCGATACCTTGTGTTCCTTCGAACAAGGGTAATACTGAGGATGGGCCCGACATAGGTATCCCCCATGTGGACCACGAACGGCACAGCTATGTTGAGCTGTGGGTTTGAACTGTTTGTACCAGTGTATGGCGATTTTGTTGTTGCAAGAGTTGATCTGACGTACTTCCCCTCACTATCTTGTCTCACAGCCTCCTTTTCCCTGCTTTTCACAGCACTTCAACCTGTACTCATTTCAGTTGTCTTCCATGTTTTATTTATTTGCAAACTTTTAGACAGGCCATAAACAATAAACATCCCTTATACCATCCAAAGATATCATGAAACATGCTCTCCATTCTCTCCCAACTGATCTCCTACCCCTAGCACCAATTGTACTAGACTGTCTATCTATCACCCACTTAGTTCTTGTTATGGGAGAACCATAGTGATAACTTCAAGGAACTTAAGCACTTTGAGAAGACTAACTGTAGGGCAGGACTATGGATTTATAGGAACAGCTTGGTAGTTAGTTACATAATACAAACTGTGGATATTCCAGTTAGTTGGAAAGGAGATTTGTCATATATAGAATTACAGGAATGAGTTGACAGAGCATAGGCTATAGATCCCTAATTAAGTACATGGTTGCACTCCAGAATCAACACTTCTCCAGATATATAACCAACAACTAGGTACTGACCATCCCACTGTGCATCTGAACACCTTGCAAGACTTGCAGGCAGTTGGAGAACTACCTTTCCAGTAACTGTATCCTGGATCTCAGGCAGAAATGATCTCCGCATCCTAATACCACCAACAAAATCCAGGGGGAGCTCATTTTCAGATGTGTATGATAGCTTAACAGGAGATGAGCCTAAAATCCCAAAGTTCCACCCTAAAATTGATTCAGGGAAAAAGGTATGAACCCAGACTCTTGAACCATCAATGGTTAAGCAGGCATCATAGATGGGCGCATCACAATATTCCACTTCCCCCACCCACTCTCCTGTCCAGATTGACCAGGCTTGAATGGAGGAGTGATACAAGCAGAAAACTTTAGACCCATCCCCTGATATCCTAAGGTCCTGGATCATATATCCAGGTGTATCCACTGTTCTGAGGAGTTGCCCCTTCTCAGTATCCCAGATACAGATCTTATCATCTGTGCACCAAACAGAGATCAACATGCCATCAGCCAAGTGGGTATCCATCCAGTGGGCATCTTTGGCTGGAGTTTGGAAGAATCCATTGCAGAGGCCAGTTGAGATATCCCAGATCTTCACCACCCCATCTGAATGACTTGAAATTACAATACTATCTTTTGCTTGTAGAGTGATGGACTTGATTGGAGCTGTAATGGAAGGCATCAACTTTGGATTGGCTGGAACTGGATCTGCAGATGAGGCACTGATGTGCCAGAACTTGACTGATTTGTCCTGGGAGGTTGAGATGAGGGAGGAGGGGGAGGAAAATGCAAGAGAGCTAATAGGTATAGTATGGCCAACAAAGGTCTCAATGAGGTGAGGGTCTGAGCCAGTGATGTCCCAGATATAGATAGTAAGATGACTAGCCACTGCAATAGCCCTGTTATCAGGGGAGAAACAGAAACACTGAGGGTTTCCAGTGGCCACATTGAATTTAGCTACAATCCTCTTGGAATAAGAGTCTTGAACCTCAACAGTTAAGTCCTTGCATACAGCAAACTGGGTACCATCCAAAGAGAAAGCAACATAACAGCCATCAGATACAGGTGCAATTTGCTGACTACTAATGTCCAGCTGCCAGATTTGTTCACCAGAGTCAAATACAAGGTGTTTAGGGTCCAATGGAAAGAAGCAAACATGGTGCACAGTATTATTTTGCTCTATGATGTGATAACACCCCCCTGTCTGAACATTCCACAAACGGATTGTTTCATCACCAGATCCTGAAGCAATTGTGGTATAGTCTGGTGAGATAGAGACAGAATAAACAAAATTTGTATGGCCCTGGAAAGTCTTGGCAACCCCACCAGTCTGCATATCCCAGAGTTTGATGGTCATGTCATCACCACCAGATACAAGTGATGTTCCATCTGGTGAGAAGACAAGGGATCTCACCCAACTAGTGTGCTCAGAAAGATCAGCCACCTGGACCCCTGTGATGGCATTGAGAATGGCAATGGAGCCAGAATGTAAACCAACTACAATGACATCTTTCCAGCATGCAAGGACCTCTGAGCTTTCATCTAATAAAACTGTGCGGAAACATGCTCCCCATCCAGCTGAGACTCCCTTAACCACCTTGATCTCTTGTGAGAACTCTGCATTGTAGTACTGATGGAGCCAGGATGAAGGGGGAGAGATTGGGAGGGCAAAATGATAGATATAGGAGGGTGAGTGACAGATCACATCAAAATGTTCTAGGATGAGTCTCTGGCTATCAGTTGTCCACTGGCACATAGAACCTGTCTGAATAAGTGTCAATACAGGCCTAAGTAAACAGCTCCACATAACACTCACCAAGGCACACCATTGCTCAACATCATTTATAGCATAAACACCAGCTCCAAGCTTCCCTATAAGTGCAAGGACCTCAATCCAATATGGCAAGCAAGTTGTAAAGAATTGGTTGATCTCCTTCTCCACTTCCTTGATACAAGAGATATTTCCAGGGATCATCAGAAGGTGCTTTGTCCAGAAACAACATGCATATTTGAGGGCATCTCCAATGTGGTCCTTGTGGTGATCAGAGTGCTCTTTAACCTCACTGAGGACAGTATGGTCATCTGGGTTACAGATATTCTTCTTCAACCTTTCCTTCATCAGGTTAAGGCATGAGAACAAGATTTCTGCATGATGTACTGTAGGCTCTACAAGGAACCTTTTGTCTTTGCACCGCTCTGGGTCTGTGAGGAAATCAGGGAATGACTTGTGGAAGGTACAAATTGGGTCCTCTATGCTATCTGGGATAAGGAGGAGGGAATGGAGGGATCGCATGGTGCTGCGGATATCTGATGCATCATATTTCAGGAGTTGTGAAAGACCCTTGATTGAAAGGGGATTGAAGATGAGTACAACTGCCCCCACCACAGCCTGGAAACAAGAGTGGTGTTGGGTGTCATCTGTGCAGCTGTAGCGGAATGCTTGCTTGAGGACCTCGGTGTAGAGTTGGTCAACCCCAGACTTTCCTTCTTCAATGGTACATTGTGGAAGTGAGGTGATGAGAGCAAGCCTCTTCTCAGGTGGATTGTTTTCTGAAGCAACAAACTTGACAACTGTTGAGGCGTAGATAAAAAACCCGGCTGCCTTCTCGCACAGAATTTTGACATCGGATGAACTTGGCCAGTCTTCTGCAGAGTCAAAGTCACTTCGGTTTTCGGCAAGGTTTGTTAACTGTGTTTGAAAGAACAGCTTAATATCGCCATCCACCATTTCTGGTTTGACCCCATGGAGCTGGAAGACCTCTGTGATTGGGACAAGTGACCTCAGGCGAAACCCGGAGCGAATTCGGGGCTCAGGCCGCCCGGTGATGAAGAACTTGGCGTTGGGGATTTCATCTACGTAGCGGGAGAGTATTGACAGGATTGCCGAGGCGGGTTCTTCATCTTTGCACTCGTCCAGGGCATCAATGATGATGAGGGTTGGAATGCCGGTTGCTTCAAGCGGGCGAACAATGAGATTCTCCATCTGCGAACAGAGAGACTCCCGTCCAACATCTGGGCGAGCCTTCAAGACCTGGAGCAACTCCTTTCGGAACGGTGGATACTGATAGGCGAGCTGGAAGGCCAGCGTTGGGAAAATTGCCTGAAGATTACTGCGGTCCTCGAAGTCCCGCGAGCAGAAGAAGCTGGCCCCGAGCTTTCCATCCGCAAAGGTCGTCTCTGCGAATGTTTGGGCAATCGTTGATTTTCCGGTCCCGGCCAGACCGTTAAGCCAGAAGACGCGCCGATTCTGTTCGCCCACCAACCAATGCTCGATCTCCGAGAGAACTCCCTTCCTTGTCCCCCTCAGGCATCCCTGCCTGTTCCCACAGCGGTAACTAGCGTCCGCGGTGTGATACATCCTGTCGAGGACGGCAAGGTCCGCTGATTCCTATTTATCGGTTAGTCCGTGAGGGCGAAAGAGACAGATGCAAGACCCACAATGAGCCGACAACTCTTATCGTAGATATCTTGTTGCAGTGAGGTCTAACACAAATTTTAGACGTGGCAGAGACGAACGATATAATATACAAACCTGGTAGTCCATCATTATTTCGCGAATATCCTCCACCAGACCATTAATCTTCTCCGCATTCTCAGTGTTGGCCAGGAATCCCGCCACCATCCCTTGTTTCGCCAGCCGGGTTAGATCTTGATGGATATCTTGCAATTTCCTAGCAATCCTCATACGTTAGACCTGGCTCTTGACATTGAAAAGCACAGGTTTACCGTCCCAGTTTTTTTCTCCTCGATTCTTCCTTTATATCACCCTCAGAAACGGGTGCGCAAAGTGATTCAGCAAGCGCTTTGACCCGAGGCGCCAACGACTCTATCGCTTGTCCATTCGCTTGCGCTCGCTGGGGCGACTGTGAGCATCGTGATTCGAGCGGTGTGCGAGGGATGAATCATACCTCATAATTGTCCAGAATAGCGCAGAGACCTCCGGCGACAGATTTGAGAGGAGGGAAGACATCTGCGGACTCTCTCACCCCACGGAGGAGTAACTTGGCAGTGGCAGATGCAGTTGACTTCCAACTTGGTTTGTTGACATCCGCTGCAGCGCCTAGTTCACCGCTTTCGTCGGCACGAAGAACTACTGAGACGTGGTCAGGAACAGCAGAGGTTTCTTCGTCACCTGGAGGTACGATTAGAGGTACCGATGGAAACAGTCACATTCACGTACTGTCAGTTTCCCCGCTGTGCAGGGTTGGAATAACGGATGGAGAGGGATAATCTCGCTCGACTCTCTCCCTATCAGCATCGTTCCCTTCCATACCGGGCCCACTTCCACCCCTCACCCCAACCTCAACGTCGGGGGGGAGACGCGAACAGCTCCGGCTGACCTCCCCTCTATTGACATCCGCTTCTCTCCCCTTTCGGTCTTTTTCGCTTTCGTCTGTTGGCACGGATCCTGGTTTATCTGGTGGAAGGGGTCGATCCGCCCGACCGCCGCCCACTGCGACATGAAGCTCTGGTCGCGGAAGCGAGCTCGTTGAGTCAGGTCTCTCCCCCTCTGAACCGGTCCCTATCCCATCCGATTCGCGTTTTCTCCCCGCTAGTTTGTCCTTGAGTTTCTTCAATTTAGAGAACTGCCGTCGTGTGTCCATGTCGGTGTTGGATCAGCGTAGATGGTGGTGTGATAGCGGATGGCTGACCTCGTGGGAGTCGCACGCAGGCGCCGAAGGGGGTCCTTTTCGTTTTCGTGCAGACATCGGTCGAGACTAGTTCTTTATCGCGGTATTCGTTCGGCTAACCTCCCTCCAACGCCGACCAATTTTCTGTGCTAGTAGTGCAGGCCGTTAACGTCCTTTGGTTGATCCCACTGCGAGTGTGGCTTGAGAATCGGCTTGTCCTCGCTTACTTCGATGCCTCTGACCGACCCCTCCCCGATCTCGTCCAGATGCGCTGCTTGAACATGTCTTCCTTGCTGCTACGTTCTCAGATCCCTCAAGCTACTGCCAATCCAATTTATTTTTTGAAGACAGCACCGCTCTGGGCATCTCCATTACCGTGACCGCGTACGAATCACACGAGAAGATACATAGGACTCGATCGGGAGGCCTCTGGTCGAACAAACCTTTACCGGGCCTTGCAGATCACCATCAAGAAAAGATGTCATAGTCGAGGCCCCATCCCTTGCTACAATCGAAGAGTTCAGTGGACGACTGAGTCCGATCACTCCCTGGGCAAACCTTGGATTGACAATCCTCTGGGGTGGCTTCGAGACGGCGGCACGTTCAATGAGGTCAAAGTGCTCTTGAGGGAGTGTCACGACTACATCGCGAATGCGGCATAATTAGCCCTCGGAAATACCCATCAGAACCCAGGACGTACTCTTCAAATTCTCCTGGATCCTATTCTCGTGCACACTCTTGGGCAAAACGACGACTCCGCGTTGAACGTGCCAAGAGATGATGACCTGAGCGGGTGTGATTCCTAGGTCCGCCGCGAGGTTCTTAATCTGGGGGAGGCGAAATGAGAACCAAGCATCGGCTCAAAATAGCACACCCATACGATCGGTAATTCAAGAGTTTCCTTGACTTGTCTGTTGCTTCCGAGTGGGGAGTAAGCCTCCAGGAGCACGCCATGAAGCTTAGCCCACTATCGGAACCACAGGGTTAGATTAGATATCGTAGAGGAAGGCAGACCAATAGAGACGCGTACGGCGAGCAATTCTGGTTGTGGATTTCCAAAGTTCAGTTCGACCTGGTTCACAGCCGGGCGGTACTTGAGGGGGTTGGAAGTTAAGTTCTCGTATCTGCGAAGTTATTGTCAAACAGTAACGAAAGCGGATGAATCCTTCCCCGACCTCCACACGTTGAAACTTTCAGCATAATCAGCACCGAACCACAGCAGAACGGAGATTGTAGACCTACTTGCTGACGCCGATATTCCTGATCTTGCCTTTGTCGACCAATTCTTCGAGTTTCTTCCACGTAGGGTAGGGATTTTCAGTGAGTGCCTCATCGATGACGACCTTCCGCTCTTTCTCGTATGGTACTTTCTCGAACGCAACAGGCCTACGGCTCGCCTGTTAACGTTGAAACGGGAACAGGAGAATACAATACGCACCAGTGAATGAGGTAGAGGTCCAAGTACGATGTCTGGAGGCGAGACAGCGATTCATCCAAACTTGCTTCAATATCCTCCGGAGCGTGGAACGAGTTCCACAACTTATACGATAGTGTCAGCCGTAAGGAGCACCAAGCTACGGAAGGTCGCGTACCTTTGACGTGATGAAGATGTCCTCTCGAGGGACCTCGCTCTCCTTGATCGCGTCTCCAACCTCTTGCTCATTCTGTGCACAGATATTTAACCTTGTGTATCCTTCGCGGAAATATCGGAGTACGTACGCCATAAGCCCAGGCGTCGTCGATGTGACGGTAGCCGGTAGCCAAAGCTGCCTTGACTGCCTGACCAACTTCTCCCCTACCGGCTTGCCAGACGCCTGTATATCGCGTAGATGGATTAACACGAGTCAGAAACGAACTGGGTTAGACCGCGGTGCAGACTCACCAAGTGCGACGCTCGGAATCTTATCTCCGGACGGGAGAGTATAATGCGACCCCGGTTTCGTATGTAATCGTCCTTTTCCACATCCCATGTGCGGTTTCCAACCCGTAGTCTTGAGCGCACCGCGAAAGTTCACGGCGAAGATGAGCATCCCTGCGAGGAGGGCGAAAATCCACAACCGCTTGTTCCGCTTGGCGGTCGTATTCTGTGGGGTAGGAGGGTGAACGTACGAAGGTAAGGACTGTTCTTCGACTTTGCCCATGGTCGAGGAGACGGTAGTTCAAGATGAAGAAGCAATCTGCCCCAACGAGATCAGATTCTTTGGTGGATTCGTATTGGGATGATGTTTGATTACGTCATATCACTACGGGGATAAAATACTTACAACTGGACGCGGCAAAGACGTGGAACGAGCGGACAGGACACCCAGAATTGGGGGGTCAGCGCCAGCGCTGGAGGTGTTGCTTTGGCACTGACGAGGTGAACAAAAAAACTGGTCCATACAGGGGTCGAACCTGTGACCTTGGCGTAACCGAACTGCCCGAGAGCACGCTTCGTATTAGCACCACGCTCTAACCGACTGAGCTAATAGACCATGCCTATAGTGCTTACGCGGAGAACTATCATCGCACTTTGTTCCCCTTCAAACCCAGTCTTCGCGTCGATCGCCTCGCCGAGCCTCTTAGAATCACACCCATCTTCCCCACACGCCGACCCAGGTCACTTCACCTACTTCCACGCGTATCGCGCCCAAAACAGCGAGGAGAAAGATAACCAACAATGGCTGCACCACAACAAATCGCGGATGGATTGTGCCTCCGATTCTCGGGGGAAATACAAAACCAGCCCTCGCTTCCGATCGAGATGGCGGTGAATCTGCTCCTTCGAGGGACCCAAGCTTCGTTGCAACTGCCCTTTGCTTGGACATATATCGACAGGCCAGCCGGTACACCGTTTTTCTCGCTACTTTCGTGTCCGTGATGACGCGCTAACCACTCCGGCTCTTGTTCGACACAGATGGCGCTATATGTCTCGTCTTCATTCCCCCGCATATGACATTCCCCAACGATGGCATGAGGTTCCAAGAAGCTGAACAGCGGTACGCTATCGCCGCTGGAAACGGCCGAGTGCGTCATCTTCGCTATTGCGATATTCGTGTCTATTGACTTGTAACACGCGCGTTTAGGAGGTTGAAGTGATGGAATCGAAATTCGGATTTATCCCGGGCTCTGGAGAAACAGTTGCCAATCGCGTGCGGCGGAAATTCCGAATGATCAAAGGCGGGAACCCTCAACTCATTCTCGTCCACTACAGTCGGGGTCAAGCAGTGCGTGAGTCCTCTTCCTCATCCAAAACCTACCCCACTCTGAGCATGTCCTCGACTCGCGACTCGTACCTCCATTCCATTTCACAAACCCACAGCCGTGAACCCTGCATTCAACCAACCCACTCGGTCATACCCCCTCCAACCCGCCAACCTTCCTGCGGTCTACGTCGCTGGAGAGAAAGCCGGACAAAAGGTTCTTCCAGGTACAGCTGGTGGCCCCCAAGTCGGAAACGTTCCTGGTGGTGTACCTGGAGGTATTCCCCCCGGTATGCAAGGTAATATTCCAGGTGGAATCCCCGGCGGGATGCCCGGTGGGATGGGAGGCGGGATGCCTGGGGGACCAGGTGGACCCGGCCCCCAACAACTCCCACCGAACCAGGGTCCAGGGCCCGGGCCAATGCAAGGGGTTCCTAACCAACAACATCCCCCTCACCCGGGTCATGCGCCACTTCAACAACCTGGACCGCAAGGCATTCCCCCACCAATTGGAATGGGATACCCAGGTCCAGCAACGACACAGTCAATGTTGGCCCAGCAGAACCGACAGATGGAAGCACTTGAGAGGCGGAACGCTCAGGAGAGGGAACAGAGGGCGAGAGGTAGCATGAACACTGTGTGTTTCGTCTGCGCCATAGGTCACAGAAACGGTGAAGCTGAATCGTGCTCTCTCTAGCAAAGACCCAGCATGCACCCAGATGAGGATGAAGAAATAGGTGTGTCCTCACCTCGGACTTTTTATTGGTTCCTGCTGACGTTAACTTAGAAAAGGAAATGATCTCAACGAGAACCCTAGCGCTGGCGAGGTTCCAGCGGAACCATGAATTCATGGACGAAGTGTTTATGCAAGCCGCTCTCGGTTCGTCCACCCAGTTGATTTCTCCATCCATCCGAACTTACGCCCCTTCGGTAACCCAGGTGACAAACACCCGCCGAAAAGGAAATCGCCTTGGTCGATTTTCGACGTTTCAGAATTGGAGAGCAAAACTGTGCGTACGAAGCTCCTACCATAAGCATATGTGCTCACTCTTCGTATAGGCCAAACTGAATGCTGAGATCGCCGAGCTACAGAAGCAGGTGGAAGAGAGGAGATCTCAACGATCTGCGCTCGCGAGCGGTGATGCGGACGTTTCGATGACCTCTATTTCTGTGATATGAGTACGACCTCTTTTCTACTAGATTGATAGCATACAGTACATAACAAGTATTGTATCGAAACCGTGCAGCACTTTTACTCTGTCGGATTCTGTTGTTGCCTGAAGGTCTCCAACGCCTCCCATGCCTTTCCGCTACTGATGCTGTCCCTCGCCAACTCAACGCCGTGTTTGAAGTCCTTGGCGATCCCGGCGACGACCAGCAACGCTGAGGCGTTGATCAACACGAAATCAGTCACGGCGTTGTGTTTCCTGATCGTCTCCTTGTCCGAGTCAGATGGGAGACCCCGGGCAGGGTTCAGCAGCCTAACGAACACCTTGGCGTTCTCCTCTGGGGAATGACCGGCGACATCTTCCAATGGGTGAGCGGGTAACCCAAAGTCGCTTTCTGGTTCAACCAGGTACTCGTCTACCTTACCCTTCCCATCCGCTTCTTTGGTCAGCTGCCATACGTGAGTGGGACCCGCGCAACTGATCTCGTCCAGTCTCTCGACCCCGCACACGATCAGTGCCTTTTGGACTCCCCCATCGAGCAAGCTCTGAGCAAACGTCGTGCCCAGCTGAGGTTCGCAGATACCGAGCACCATTCCTTTTGGTCGGGCGGGGTTGATCAACGGTCCGAGGACGTTGAACATCGTTCGGAAGGGGAGGAGTTTGCGGTATGGTGCGATGAATGCTAGCGAGGGGTGGTAGTGGGGTGCGAGGATGAATTGGAAGGGGATCCTGGGGAATGGGATCGTAGCTCCCGGTGTGGGGGGGACGAAGAGACAGTCGAGGCGTTCGAGGAGATCTGCTGAACCCGTAGTCGACGTCGAGGCTCGACTACCGTGCTACGTGTCGCAGACATTAGCTTGCAAATCATCTTGCACTAGCCTCGTCGACCGCACCTTGATCACTCTTGCACCCGCACCAGCAGCGACGATAGCAGCCGTCGTGCTGACATTGAAGGTGTTGTGCCCGTCTCCTCCCGTCCCAACGATATCCACCACGAAATCCTCGTCCCCACGGTCAACAGTCGCAGGGACCGCTCTGGACCTCAACAAGCTCGCAGCGATGGCTAACGATTCCGGTCGCCTCTCGAGACGAGATATGTGAAGCGCGGTGAGGAATGCACCGATCTGGGTGGGATCAACCGACCCTGGAGTGAAAATGTGCTCGAGGGCGAGTTGGAGATCGTGGGGATTAAAGTACTCTGGGGTTTTGACCAGCTTGTTCAACAACGGTTTGAACGTATGCTGGGTGTACGTTTTTGGGTCCTCGTGGCTCAGTTGTACCGGCATCGTGAAAGGAACAGAAATTGGGAGACTCGGGGGAAGGAGGGCGGAGGAGAGGACGTGCAAGTTGCAAATGAAAGGTTTATCTATTTATCTTATGCCCGCGCCGGACGCGGTGGGCTTCAATCCCGCATAATGCGATCATCAAGATTGGAGAGGCCGAAATAAAATCTCCGGGACTACGTATACTCTCTCTCGTTTGTGTCCTTTGCAAACCAGGGAGAGGGAGACTCTATCAGGAATCTTGGGTGCGACTGTTCCCTGTCTTTGTCCAACCCTTTCGTAAGAAAAGGTGGAAAGAAAAATGATCCCAAAGAAGATGACACCCAAAGGCGCGCGTCAAAAAACAGTTGTCGAGCATTTTTCCTGATGACTCGAACATGGCCAGAGCGATCTTCGGGTGCATCCTCGCTTGAGCTACGTCATCGAAAAACTCCAACTCTTCCCCAGAGCCTGACCGTTCTGGCAGTTGTGATTTCCCGTACCCCGTATTGTTTCGGGTTTTCAACGCAACCGGGCCTGTTGCGTTTATCCAGTTACATACTGGCTTCGCCACTTGTCGACCATACTGTACCTGATGGCATCTTGCCACAGCCACCCATTCCGCCATACATCGGCCTGAACATCTCGCTGATGGAAAGGACGGATGCGATTTCGTATAATACAGTCCTGTAAATGCAATCTAGATCACAACCGCAGTTGCTAGTTGGCCCCGTTTACCTACTTACATGGCTTACAACTTTCCCTTGATTTCTTCGTAGACTTCCTCCAAATCTTCCTTGGAGACCTTCTGCATCGGCCATCCGACTCCCAATCCACTCTCGTCGGATTCCCCAGGTTTGGGAATGACGTGGAAGTGGACGTGAGGAACGACCTTAGAGATCATTCGTCAATGAAGTACTACAAGTACCAAATGTCCTGCAACTCTCACCTGATGAGCGATCTTTCCGTTGTTCTGGGCGCGTGTTAAGGCATGTCAGTGGGAAGTAGTGCAGAGGGCGAAGGTGAACTCGTACCTGCAGGATGTTGTAATTATCAAATCCGGATGCGACGGCGATCTTCTTTGCGACAATCAGGGAATCCTGGAGATACTCATCTGGGACATCGTGGAGCTTCTCGCCATGCCCTACCGACAAAAAAACGTGTGTATGATGAGCCGCGTTATGACACGAACGAACGATCCACTGAACCCACACTTGGGGATCACGAGAGAATGACCGCGCGCGAGAGGGTTGATATCCAAGAAGGAGAAGCTTGTGTGGAACATAAGAGACCTAGTACTCTCCAAGAGATGACCGATAGACTCACGATTTCTCCGTCTCGACGAGCTTGAAAGACGGGATCTCTCCTACGCGTATCCGTGATTGCGGGGTCAAATGCATGATAGTTAGACTACGGACCCTTGATGATCTTGCAGAACAAGCAGCTGGCGAGCCTAATGGAGGGGGTTAGGACTAAATATTGACGAGCACCCCTCCATACCTCGCACAGGATGTCATCGAAATGGATGGGATGGCTCGGTATTAGCCGAGCATCGTCTGCCAAGCCGCTCCGACACCCCTCCCGTCGGCCGGCATGATGTTCATGCGTTTACTTTTCGTTCCGTATCCTGCACACCCCGCGAAGACAGAAATCCAGAAGGTTTCGCCCCCAACATCGAACGTTCCGAACGATGAACACCAAGTGAATGATAACAATTGATGACTCCGACGCGGATCCGTTTGCTCGTCGCCGCCGTTTGCGGACGTTATCACCGTCGTCCACCTTTGAGGCAACATGCTCAAGCTGAAGTCTCTTGTCCGACCAGGGCTCGTGCGCGCAACAAGGACTACGACGCTCTCGAGCCGACGGATATCGTCAACAGCAACCACAGATTCGTCGTTGCCACCTTCACCCGCGAATGGTTACGCCTTGCTTTCTGGGGATACTATCCCTTCCGTCGGTTTGGGCACTTGGAGGGCAAGTGAAGAAGACGTCGGGAAGGCCGTCAAGGTGATTCTACAGCTGGTTGACCAAGGGAAACCCCGGCTAACACTCGGGTCTAGGCTGCATTGAATGCAGGATATCGCCACATTGACTGCGCATGGGAATACGGGGTGCATTACGTCCATGTAGATCATAACCCCGAGGGTCATCTCATCACCGTCCATAGAACGAAGTGGCCATTGGGAAGGCGATACACCAGAGTGGTGTACGACGGCAAGATCTCTGGTTGACTTCCAAGGTAGCTATACGGTTGCACGCGCTCTCGCTGTCTAGTCTACTGATCAGGGTTCTCGTGACTCCTAGTTATGGAATGCCTTTCATTCCCCGGAAGATGTTGAAGCAGCCCTTGACGAAACGCTGACCCGCCTGGGGACCTCTTATTTGGATATGTACTTGATCCATTGGTACCGTGATTCTATCTACCTTCCAACGTTTTGCTGTGGGCTCACGCGGTGATGGTACGCAGGCCCGTGGCGATCCTGAAGGAGCCCTATCTCACGTCCGGGAGGTTCGTTGTAGACAAACCCTTGTCGGATGACATGTTTCCTACCTGGAAGAAGCTCGAAGAGCTGGTTGATAAGGGTAAGATAAGGAACATAGGGGTCTGCAAGTATGTCTTCTTAAGTGCATTCATGTGTTCTCGAGTGTTGACGTCGACAACGTTTTTTCACTTCGAAGCTTCACTATTTGGAGGTTAGTACAACCAACCACCAACCCGGAACGCGCCCCACTTCACTTACGTGTACATACAGATTTGAACACCTTATGAAGAATCCACTCAAGTATCATCCTATGGTAAACCAGGTAGAGTTGAGTTATTGGAACCCCCAGCCAAACCTCATCGCGGTACGTCCCATCCCACCATAATCTCTCAGACCACCCTCAACGATACGCTATCTTTCAGTGGGCAAGGTCACGGAAAGTGTTGTTAGAAGCTTCGTCGCCATTCGGTGGCATGTGGAAAGTCAAAGAAACGTTGGAATTGCCAGTCGTACGTCGAGTGTCGGTGATACTCCACCCGCACGACGCTGACACACCTCTAGTTCGTGGAAGCCGCAAGACTACTGAATATCACCCCTGCCCAAGCGGTCCTCTCGTGGCTTAGGCAGAGGGGCGTGGTCGTTTTACCAAAGAGCATCCACCCAGATAGGATCACAGAAAACATCCAAGGTCAGTTATGCGAGGAGCACTACCGTCACATCCACTACGTTGACTCACTTCTCCAACCCAGTTGTGACTCTCCCTCGAGAATTGTTCGATGGAATTGAACGCACGGCGGTGTCGCACCCTCCAAAGAGGATGATCAACCCCAGGTACGCATCATTTCCCACCCTTTCGATCCCTCTGGGCGACAGCTGACCAAGTGCGAACTTCTTTCTCTCAAGTGGAAAGTGGGGGTTCAATTTCGATATTTTCGGGCTGACCTGAATGCCTGCTTCCGAGCCTGTGAGATCCTTTGTATTTATTCTTGCCGTTCGTTCGTGGAATGAAAAGGTTTCACGAGGAGCTTGTACCCTCTACTAGTACCTCGACCGCCGCGGATCACTGTGATGAGGCGTGGATCGCTGTGTCGAATGCTCTACGTTGGTGCGCATCAGGAAACAAAACCAAGCAGAAATATGACGGAACTAGGAACAGGGCGAGGGGGTCTTTTGAATGCTCGGTCCATTGCAGAGGGTGATACGCATCTTCTGTATGGAGGATTTCGACGCCCCCTCCTATGAGCTGTAGGTAGACGACGGTAGGGATAGCCAGAGCCGCGCCATCCCTTGGGAAAGGAGGCAGCGATCATCAACGAGGGATCGATCGAAGGGATCCGATATTGAGCTCAGCGGTGACAAAATGGGCTCCAAATCAAAGGAATGTAAGTACTTGTCAGGAATAAAACGAATAAAACGTGTACGCGTGAAAAATCGATGTGAGGAAGGGTGGCGGCACCTGCAGGATCACGCATCACACCCGCGCTGAGCGCTGATGCGGAATAGAGTCAGAGCCACGAGGTTAACCATCTACTGTCCCACCACCATCTACACCGATCCAACGCCGATATGGACGACATACGTGGTTCGCTCTCCAAAATGAAGAAAAAATTCAAGCACCGGCTGACGGGGGGAAAGCGCAAACCGGACGAAACGGGAGCTCACCCAGGTGGGGAGGGAGCCAATTCGACAGGTTCGCTTCTGCAACCAGATCCTCACGTCGTGACGAGCGAAAACTACGACCAAGAAGGGGATAGAGCCAGTGCGGCTGGAGAACGAGTTTTTTCAACGGATCCACCTCCTCAGCCAGACGAGCCAGAGCCTGTACCAGCGCGTGGAAGCGACAGCGATCAAGAAGGGGGAGAGGTAGACGCTGATGGAGGAGAGGCGAGCCAGGAGCGTTCGCACCCACGCCCAGACGTTGAGATCGCAGTGGGAAGTGGAGAACTTGAGGGAACCCATTCCTCTCCATCCACTCCTTCGATCTCGCATGGTGGGAAGCCTGACGGTACGTGAACTTCAATTTGATTATTTTAGTCGCTACCTCTGATTGTTCCTTCTGGCAATGCAGGCACATCTGCCCTTCCTGATTATGAACCAGAAATTGTTCGTCCCGACGAGACCTTCGAACCGACCGCCGCCGCGGATGAGAAGAAATCGAACTCCAAGCCTACTGCGTCTGCCACGGCCAGACTGTTCCACGGGGTGAGGGACTCCGCGGGTGCCTTCGGTCCGCTCAAATCTATTGCGAGACCCCTTTGCTTCATTCTCGACAATTGCGAGGTATGGCCTACTTCCCGCATATCCGATTCGCAATGCTTACGGTCTTTCTAGCCGACGGAGGTGAATGAACATGCCTTAGAATCATTGGCGCCCAGGGTCAAGGCGCTTTCGGATTCGCTCTCCGTACCCATCTCTCTGGGTGATGTCAACGAGAAGGAGAGGGCAAGCAAGCTGGAACGGTGAGCCTATATTCTCCAAGACCGAGAGCCAAGTCTGACGCACGGGGAATTCCAGGAGATTGGAAGCGATTGTCCAAGATATGGACTCGATGGCGACCCAGAAGGATCTCGCGCTTTTCCTCAAAAACTCCGAGAATGTACAGAAGCTTGACGGTCTGGTGCAAGATACTCGCTATGCCTTGATGGATTATCAGGTTTGTTCTCCCAAAAGACTTGCTCTCATCATAGTTGACGTGCGCCTAGACTTCGTTACAACAAGATATCTACGACGAGGGCTGCCAGCAGATCGTGAGTTCCGCTTCCCTACAATCCCACCCTTTAGTAACTTGCAAATAGGGAGACGTAGACCGCAGCCTCCTGAGAGAGATGCGTCACACCGCCGACGCTGGGTACCGTTCCGGGAACAGGCAGGGATGCCTGAGGGGAACCAGGATGGACGTACTTCTGCAACTCGAACGCTGGCTAGGAGACGAACAGGACCACCGCGTGTTCTGGCTGAATGGCCTTGCGGGAACTGGAAAGTCGACCATCGCCCAGACGTTCGCCGAGATCAGCTTCGCGGACGGGAAGCTTGGTGCGAGCTTCTTTTGCTCGCGAGATTTCGCGAACAGAAGTAACCTCCAAACGATCTTCCCAGCTCTCGCTTTTCAACTCGCCTATCGGTACCTCCTATTTCGAGAACAGTTGGTCCGGGTTTTGAGGGCCAATCCTGATATTGGACGGGAATCTCTTTGTTCCCAGATGGAGAGGATTATCGTTGGACCACTGAAGGCCGCGCGGATCCGGACGCTCATCATCATTGATGCCCTGGACGAGTGCAAGGACGAAGAACCCGCCTCCGCAATTCTTTCCGTGCTCTCCCGCTACGTGGAAGAGATCCCAAACGTCAAGTTCTTTATCACCGGTCGTCCAGAGCCTCGGATCCGCTCCGGATTTCGCCTCGAGTCACTCCGGCCCATCACAGAAGTGCTCAAGCTACATGGCGTTGAACGTTCCTCAGTGGATAGCGATATCAAGCTGTTTTTCAGGATTCGGTTAGCCGACATCGCTAAGACCCGGAGTGATTGCGATTTCACACAAGATCAGCCGAGCCCATCTGACATCAACATTCTTTGCGAAAAGGCAGCAGGATTCTTTATCTATGCTTCAACTGTCATCAAACTTTTCACATCCAGGAGCTACACACCCGCTGAACACCTGGACCAAATCATCTCTCTCACACAAAGCACTACCCATGAAGGACGTTCAGGAATTGACCTCCTCTACACCCAGATTCTAGAGCAAGCAGTTGATGATATGGATGTAGATGCCGAGAAAGTCTACTCCCATTTCAAGACTGTGGTGGGGGCAGTACTGCTTGTGCTCAACCCTCTTTCAGCAAGAGCACTCTCAGACCTACTGAGAATACCCAGAATCTCAACTACCCTCTATTCCCTCCATTCCCTCCTCCTTGTCCCTGAGAACACAGAAGACCCCATCCGAATCTTCCACAAGTCATTTCCTGACTTCCTCACAGACCCAGTCCGGTGCAAAGATAAAAGGTTCTTTGTGGAGCCTGCAGTTCATCATGCAGAAATCCTACTCTCATGCCTTAACCTGATGAAGGAAAGGTTGAGGAAGAATATTTGCAACCTGGATGACCATACTGTTCTTAGTGAAATTGAAGATCTCTCCACTCATTGCAAGAAACACATTGGGGATGCCCTAGAATATGCATGCCAGTTCTGGGCAAAACACCTTCTGAGGATCCCCAACAGTAGCTCCTATGTTAAGGAAGTGCAGAAGGCAGTTGACCAGTTCTTTACAACATGCTTGCCATACTGGATTGAGGTCCTTGCACTTACAGGGAACCTTGGAACTGGGGTTTATGCCATGAATGATGTTGAACAATGGTATGCTTTGGTGAGTGCTGTGTAGAACTGTTTACTCAGGCCTGTATTGATGCTTATTTAGACAGGAGTCACATGCCAGTGGATAGGTGATAGCCAGAGACTTATCCTAGGACACTTTGATATAATCCATGGCTCACCTTCCTACATCTACCTTTTTGCCCTCCCAATTTGCCCTCCTTCATCCTGGCTCCACCAGTACTACAGTCCAGAGTTCTCACAAGAAATCAAGGTAGTTAAGGGGGTTTCAGCTGGATGGGGAACATGTTTCCGCACAGTTTTATTGGATGAAACCCCATGGGCCCTTACATGCTGGGAAGATACCATTGCAGTTGGTTTACATTCTGGTTCCATCATCATTCTCAGTGCCATCACAGGAACCCAGGTGACCACTTTTTCTGGGCACACTGATTGGGTGACATCTCTTGTCTTTTCACAACATGGGACATCACTTGTATCTGGTGGTAATGACATGACCATCAAGCTCTGGGATATGCAGACTGGTGGTGTTGTCAAGACCTTCCAAGGCCAGAATCAGTGGGTTGCTTCTGTCTCCATCTCAGCAGACTGTACCACAATTGCTTCAGGATCTGGTCCTGGGACAATTCATTTGTGGGATATTCAGACAGGAGAGTGCTATTGCACCATAGAGCAAAAACGCATTGTGGACTATGTTTACTTCTCTCCCTTGAACCCCAAACACCTTATGTCTGTATCTGGTGGCAAAGTCTGGCAGTGGGACATTGGTGGTCAGCAGATTGCACCTGAATATGATGGTTCCCACATTGTTTTCTCCTTAGATGGTACCTTCTTTGCTGTGTCCAATGGGTCAGCTATTGAGGTTAAAAGCACAGATTCCAAAGAGATTGTGGCTAAATTCTGTGTAGTTGGCAAATATCCCAGATGTTTCTGTTTCTCCCCTGATAACAAGATTATTGCAATGGTTCTTGACAGTATTGTCCATATCTGGGACATCACCAGCTCAGACCCTTACCTCCTGGAGACCTTCATAGGCCATTCTGAATATATGACCTCCCTTGCATTTTCTTCCCCCTCCTCTCTCATCTCAACATCCCGGGATGGGTCAGTCAAGTTCTGGCAGATTGGTGTCTCATCCACAAACCTAGCTCCAGCTGGCCCAGAGTCTGCCCCCCACATCTTGACTCAAATCAAATCAATTACTCTACAGGCAAAAGATGGTGTTGCTATTTCAAGTCATTCAGATGGGGTGGTGAAGATTTGGGATATCTCAACTGGCCTCTGCAAGACATCCTTCCAAACCCCAGCCAAAGACCCCCACCTGATAGACACTCAGTTGACTGATGGCAAGTTGATCTCTGTTTGGTGCATACATGGGGAAATCCATATCTGGGATACTGAGGAAAGGAAACTCCTCAGAACAGTAACAGTACCTGAGGATGTTAGTAGGGACCCCAGTATAGTAATAGACAGTGTTAGGGATCTCAGGATATCAGATGATGGATCTAGAGTTTTATGCCTATTATACCACTCCATTCAAGTCCTGTCTATATGGACAGGAGAGGTTCTGGGGAAAGTGGGGCATGAATCTTCTCTATCAGTAGATCCCTTCTTGACCAGTGATGGCCCTAGGGTCTGGATTCATTTCCCCTCATCACCAGAACCAATTAAGGGGTGGGACTTTGGGATATTAGGTTCATCTCCTGCTAAGCTATCAAATGTGTCCCAAAATAGGCCCCACCTGGATTTCATTGGTGGTCTCAGGAAGCAGAGGTCATTTCTACCTGGGATCCAGAACACAGTTACTAGAAAGGTAGTTTTCCAACTGCCTGGGAGACTTGAAAGGCCCTCAGATGCACAATGGGATGGTCAGTATCTAGTTGCTGGTTATAACTCTGGAGAGGTGTTGATTCTGGAGTGCAATTGTACTTAACTAGGTATCCATAGTTTATGTACTCTGTTCACTCATTCCTGAAATTCTATGTCCCAAAAATCTCCTTGCCAGATGACTGAACACTGATAGCTTGTATCATATAACTAACCACTGAGGTATTCATCCAAATCCATATAGTACTACCCCAGTCAGTCTTCTCAGAGCACTCACACTGCTTAAATTCCCCAAACTCTTGGTCCCTTCCATCATTTGGAGATCAACAAGGACCAAGCCAATGGTGAACAGACAGTTTAATACAATCAGTGCTAGAGGTGGAGATTTTATCAGAAGGGAGTCATGGAATCATGGAAAGTAAAAAAAAAAAAAACTCTAGCATCAATTGTTCATTCTCGATTGTGGGGCGAGGGGAAGAGCGTGGAGAGCAGAGTGGTCAACAGCTCACTTCGGTGAACGGTCTGACGAACACGGTACAAGTATGTTAACCCCTTCCAACGATTCCTTATCCACAAAACCCGTGCGGAATCTATTTCCTCACCGATGGTTTCTCGTTAATCAACGCGATCTGTGTGGGTGTGATCCATATCGGAGAGGAAAAAGGAAACGACGACACGGCGGGCAATATGAGCTCCGGGTAGGATGTGGGCGAATGGGGAATGTGCGCACCTTCTTGGCCATAATCGTCCCTGTAGGGGCGTACTCAAGCTTTTATCGCTCCCTCCATCCCCCTCCCCACTGAACTCCTGGCCATCCTTCAAGTCGTCGCTCCTCAGGTCCAAAGTTCGCGGGCTTTTCCGAAAGCGCGTTACAACACACTTTCGATGCCGATGCTGCGGGCGGAGCAAAGGACGGCGGGCCGGTCGAGGTAGTGAAGCCACCCTCCGGATCGACGAACCGATCCCACCCAACTCTGGAACGATCTGAGGGTGCGAGCGCGTCTCTGATATCATCCGTTCTTGCAGACGTCATAATAAAGGTGCCGAAGGAAGCTGTGGATTGGTGCGAACGCTTACATGACGCCGTGGTGGCGGGGGCGTGCATTGTAGTCCCAGTAATATTCTTATCTCGGTGTCAACTCCATTGTATCAATGCCCCATCCATCTCGATTTGATCGTTTCAGTTTAGCCACTGCCTCCCAAGTACGACGATACTGGCATATATCGTGGATTGGACGCCGACGTAGCTGATATCGGAGAGCTTCCAATTGAGTAGAGGAGGATCGACGTGTTCTCCGAAGGTGGTAGCGTCAGCGTCCTGCACGAGCATGTGAAGGAGTTTTGCAGTCGTTCTGCAGAAATCCTCGTTGATTCCTTGTTGAATGTTAACAACGAACGATGAATTTATAGCGGAGAATGATCCAGGCTCCCATTAATACAGTCTCATACGCCGCATGAACTTTCCACTCACAAAAATCAGCGTAGTTTTCACGTCCTTATCGTACTCATCCGTCTCTCTCTGGCACTTGTAGACCTCCGCGCAGTCAATCATATACATATATCACGGTCCGACTGGTGATGGATGGGACGCACGATCCCAAATTCTGATTTAACGCTTCCTTGATCATCCTACAGCGAGTTCATCCCCTGGTGCGGCTTAGAACTCCAGGGAATGGGCTCACGTTTTGGCTTGCTTTTCGTCCCGAGACCCTGTTTTGCCGCCGTCGCTCGTGGTGGAAGGTGGTGGAAGAGACAGTCACCTGCAGTAACCGGTCACGCGTGCCCCGGAGCGGATGTTGTGGTGTTCCGAAGTTTGACCAGGATCGGGCATCTTGATCATCCGACGTTTATTAAGTCGTGCCAAGAGGCAATCAAGAAGTATGGTGTTTTACACTCTCGAAGGAGTGATTCGGTATATTGCGGAGACCGCGATGGCAAAAGGTCGTCAAAGAGAACGGAGGGAGAGACGAGGGCACAGGCGGAAGAAACCCGGGCAAAATCTCCAGGTCTTTTGGTAGAAGTCAGATTTTTTTTAAGACCTTGTGTTGAATTGATCCCAACAGGCACTGTAGACAATCGCCTTTGGCCCATGTACGAAGGTCCGTTGGGTGTTCACAGTCTGGCGCGAGCTCTTCTAACTGTCTGACGAGCTCTCGCAACCGTCAGGAAACAAAACTTTCCAAAGAAAAATCTCCCAGACCTTCCACCCGCACGGTGGTAGGTGAGTCCGCAACCCCTCAGCCTGGCGCTCAGGCTGAAAACCGTTCGAGATCCGTCTGAGGTTACAAACGACTGCTGCGGCCAGTGGGACCACACGCCAAAATGCTCGCCTCTCGATCGATGCCAGCATGGGTTCGTCTTCGCGTTTGAGGACTCCAAGTCGCGCGTCTCTTGACGTGCTACCGGAATCCATTCTCACTAGAACCTCACTTCCACCGCGCTCATCTAATCAGGCTCCACCTTGACTCCGAAGCCACTGCGAAACTTATAGCCTCGCGCCACCCCCGGAGTCCTTAGGTGTCAAACGCACCACGCCCGCCGCCCATAACGTTATGGACTGTATGCAGGATAAGGATTCAGGGTCTCAATTGCCACCCACCTCCGCACTACTCGGAGTCCCGCATGGCGTGCGTTCGGGCACTTGTTCAGTCGTGTACCCATTACCTCTAACACCGTCGCACGTGTTTACGCGCCATATACCGGGAAATCATCCATCATATATCATGGGTTATCAGTTATGCTTCTTCACCAGGAGGCTCCTTGCCGAGTCACCAGACAAACCATCCACATCCACTCAATAGAGGATTCTAATGGAGTATGGTGAACCACAAGGTACTATCGGCGGGACCCACCAAAATGAATACCCTCGGGCGGGCCCATCTGTATTCACAATCACACACGCACCCACGACATCCACATGGAACAACTGATCGGCGGAGTGATGAAGGATCTCTCCTGGCACGAATCCCACGTTCTCATCATTCCATAGCGAAATCAGCTCTACCCAACCTAATGCCACATCGCGACGTTTGAATTGTAACGCGGAGATTATGTGTCTCAACACTATCTCACTAGGGACCAGTGCTTATGGTGCGATCCCCGACGAATGGAGATCGTATCGCGACACACCAGATCACTTGGCAGCTTTCTTGGGGCCGGAGTCGAGTTCGTGGGCGCCCGTCCGGAGGCCATGTTGACGATCACGTCTTGGCAGTTGACCGGAGCCCGCTGCGTATGATGTCACCAAAATCGTTCCGGATGTTCCTAAAAATATTCGCCCCAACAACACATTCGCCTTTCTTAAGAGCGCAGGACGTGCTAATATACAGACTCCGACATGTTGCTCAGTGGATATGGTGCTAAACGCGATTAAGCACAACTATGATACATTTACAAGCTTTGTTTCACGGATCCGGGATTTGATTATACGATGGGACTTGCATGCCTACAAATCCAGAATGAAGCGTTAGCATTATAACGCAGAGACTTCATTCCGGATTTACTTTGCCTCCATGTGGTACGCCCTATACTCCTTATCGTCGCCCAAAAACTTCCTGACGCCGGTCAACTGGAAACACAGATCGCAATATGCTAGATGCGGCTTGGCTGGACCGTGGCCACCGGCGGGTGTGGTCTCGAATTGCCACTGAGGTTGCCCGGGATCCACACGCCGAACGAGGGAAGGGAGGAGGGAGGGGTCGTGATCGTTGATCAAAGAAACTTCGCCGCCAAGAGCTTGCTCGTCCGAATGTTTCACCCCCACCCGGACCCGACATTTGACCTCTTCGTGCGCATCGTTCTCAGAAATAAGGTGTCCAAGCTTTGAATAACCAATCAGCTAAGTTGAAGAGCTGCACCGACGTGGAAAAGGGGCATACCAGCTCGAAAAACCCGACGTGCTTCTTAAACTTAGGGTTTCCGCATAGGCAAACAAACTTGGTTCCACAGAAAGTTTCTTCAACCAAAGCCCGCGTGGAGTCCTCAGGCAACCCGAGTAACTGGAGGAGACGAAGAGCCAGGACAATCGCATGCTTCTCGGCGGGACCGGAGCCTTGAGAGCCAAAGGTTCGGGCCCGTATCGCCTTGAGACACTCCTTTCCGTGCTTCGCGTGCGTTTTGTAATCGTAAACGGCCCCGCAGGACTTGCATCCAAACATCGTCACGACCTTTTCCAAAAATTCCCGGTCGGAGACACCTAACGTGTTCGGAGACAACAGGCCTTCGTGAACCGAGCGGAAAGATGTCGCCAGCGTGGAGTATGTTGGGGCAAGCTCTCGATCAGCCCAGAGGACGAGTTCATCGTGGATAGATGAGAACCTCTCGGGAGTTAAAGGAGTTTGGTAGTCGCCTTCGGAGAGGAGCTTCTGGACCTGGGGTGCGCGCCTCAGGGCGGAAACGTCGAGAAACGGCTTATAGTGCTCGATGAACGGGGCAGAACGCTCTGCAAATTCCTGTTGTCGCGTCTCAATGTCTTTCCTGTGCTTCTGCCCCTCGATCTCCTGTTCGACTGACCGGAAGATTGCACGAACTCTGGGAACGACATTCTCATTCCAGTCTGGTGACAGTGCGTGAACGTGAGTCAATGAAGGGAAGAGAGGGAGGTGGGAAGACTGACATTCATCGCTCCAGTCACGAACACCCATGAGGACAGCCTGGTCGAACTGTTGCCGTTCCAAGGTCGGCCACTCAGCTGAAACAATCTCCCGAGAAAAGCCGAGAGTGGGCAGTTGGCAAAACGCCCTGAGGATCATTCAGTTCCAATGAAACCGGTAGACTAGCAACGGATGATTCACCTGGTTCGTTGCCGCTCCAGACACCATTCCCATAGAGATTGAGAAAACTGAGGGACAATCGAAACGTAAAGATGAGGTCTCTCGGTCACATGGAACCTACATACCAATTGAGCTCTCGCGCCGGCCTTCATCAACTGATTGACAGCAATATATGGGTCGCCTCCAGACTGGCTAACTCGCGAGGCGTTAGAATTGAGCTCTGGAACATAGAAAGCCTTCATTTCATGATCGTTTCCCAAGGAGACTTGAAATGCATATCAATCGCCCGTTCCGGTACAGCCAATGATGTCACTTACATGGCGTAACTAAATTCACCGCGATCACTTGAAGGGTGGAAGGGGTCACGAGCCTCCCAATGGCCCTCGCATTGAACCATTTAACGCTTGAGAGATAACAGGTGAACAACCGTAGCGTATCTCCAGGTGAGGATACCTACTCCTTCGACTTGCACTTGGTGCAGAGTCTGATTCTGAGTTGTGGGATCAACAATGGTGCGGGTGAATTCCCGCACACCTAGAAACGCGTTATTAAGTCCGAGCCGCAGATCAGAGAGTAAAAACGAGCATACACAGTACTCGCTATCGAACACGAAGGCGATGTAGGCGGGCTCTGTCATACCGTCGGGACACGGCGGCAGGCCGACAGACTGGATCGACCATTTCCACAAACTGGCGGCCTTCGGGTTAATGACGATCTCCCTGAACCCTTTTGAAACCCGACCGAGGTGAAGAAGGTCCCATGGGTCGAGATGGGCGATAACCTATTAATAGGCTCGCCATCAGCTTCGGTCATCGCGAGGGGTGGGACACAGAAGAAGCGGGCAACGGACCAGATCCAAGAGGTCGATGGGGAGACAAGACACGTGCACGGGCTCCATGGTGTTCGAGAGGGCGGATGGAGGGGGAGGCAGCTCGGAAGGAAGGGGCTTTGTTACAGGCAACACGTTCCACTCGCCCGTTCACTTATATCGCCCAAATGGCAGGCTCGGCTTCGACCGGCAGCGAAGACGATCGGTCCCACTGGGTTCGAATTCGATATCGGATTGGGAATAAATAAATATGTCAACTTCGGCTCCTCAGGAATCCAGCGCCGAACCACTTCAAGGGTTCCGCGTCTACATGAGTCTCGCTGGCAACTGATGGAATCTCCTCCCCCTCGCCTTCAGCTTCTGCACCCGGTGGGCTGCCTTTGCCTCCGGAGAACTCTGGCAACACCCCCAGCTGCCCCGGATACTCGATCGAAAGCCGAGCGTTAGCCAATATGGGTATATCAATGGCGAGCACCGTTACCACAGCAATGCTCAACCTGACACGAAGGTTAATTACCACTATACCCATTTCCATCCATCATATCGCTGTCCCGGTACCTACTGAGTGCGCACATACTACGGCAAACCAGTTCACCACCCGCGAACACGACCGCCGCCAGCCGTTGCGAGAACGTATGCCCCGATGAAGGGTAAGCTGGGGGATCTACCAGCCCAATAGGATACACGTGGGACCCCACCACCTGTGATCCTCTCGAAGAACCGCAACGCCGATCAACTTCCATCCCGGTATTCAAAGCTCAGGCTTCCGGCTGCAACCGTCGCGACGAGTTGCGTCTTTGGAGATTTATGGCGGCCGCCTTTATGTGAGCAAATGATCCCAATACACGGGGAGAGTCGTTCGACGACGCGCAGTGGTCCATTCGGGGGCCCACCTCGAGTCCCGCTGGTGGGCTGATCTTGATTTTCTGGGGAAACGGGGATGATTTCGTCTCACGTCAGCAGCGTTTTTCGACGACGTCCCGAGCCATTTGAAGTCAGCTTCGATTGGCTGACACGGCGCTGCCAAATCGGGACCGGCACAGCAATCATCTTCCGCGGTGATCATCCAGATACCCGTACCTCACGATGTCTGGCAAAACCTCTCCTCAAATTTTTGGCCATTCGCCGGCCGTCACCAGCCTGGGGAGGTATGACGACCGGTGTGCGAGCCGTAGACCTGGAAAATTATTACCTCTTTGACCCCGTATATTTTCGGCTGCATTGTACATGCCATCCTTCACTTTTGTCGCGAACGGGCTCGGATTTGGCTATAGCCACGATGACATAAGGCTCGCGTAAGGGGGTGTCGGTTCCTCTTCAAGACTGTTGTCTCAGATGTGATGTCCTCACGAATACCCAGGGTCTCGACGGCCCGACGGTCTCTCTCAAAGACAGCGGCGGTGCCTTGAATGGTACCAACCTGGCAGAATAGGTCAGCCAGATGCATGGCGGGCGTCTCAGTACACGACGCTCCATCTGATCGCTCGTAACAAATCAATTCCATCAAATGCTTTCATCACCCTTGGTCGAGGGTAAGAAATGGAGGGTCGGCTACTCACACGCTTGGGAACTAGAACCGTCTCTCGCAGATGTGAAATGCGTCGGATATACGACCCACCGAAGCGAACAGGGAAAACCCGGGCAACATACTTAATATGAAAAGTACACAGTCGCATCTTGGAGGGTGGTGGAAGTTGATTTTCAAGTTCATAGTACCACCTTGCTACGATCATTGGAATCGCGAGGGTGACCAAACCAACGTAACCCGAATCCAACCATCGGTATTCAAAAGCAGTCGAATATGAAAAGAGGCGACACGCCAATGAAGGGTCGATTCACGACTAACCCCAGATGAAACGCATCTTGGAGAAGTCCGGGCAATATTTGATCTTCCGTTGAGACTATAGTACATCAATGGGTGCGCCAATACGGTGTCATTTCTGAGGCCCATGCGGTACGGCTGTGATAATGAGAGGCGAGTAAATCTGAAGAGCCAACCGACAGATTTCGGCGGTACAAGGAATAAGCGTGCCGAGGACTGTACCATAGAAATTTTGGAAACCGTCCACAGCTATCGAATGAAGTGAGCTGACGGAGTACAGCTCGTGGAGCACCACGTACGCCTACTACCGAAATCCTCAAGTCCCAGTTGAACGGCGAAGAGTCCACCGTTCCCAGATATCGAGACCAGAACGCGCGACGTGAAAACGTCTCAAGCACTGGAGCACGAGTGTAATCGCTTCAGCGACGAAAACGTTAGATAATGTGCACCCAATACGCACGTCTCGGGATGTTTTTGCCAGCCAGACAGGCTTGGCCTGCCGCCGAGAGCAGAAGGTCCGACCGTACAGAGATGGTAGCGATCCAGCGGAAGTGCCACCTGAGCGTGCAGTCATTACAATTCGCTCGGTGATCGCCACTAGTTTCGTAATCCCCGTTCCGCTCATCTCCGTTCACAAACGCCAGGGTCAGGGGGGAAGAACGGTGCCATCGGACTCGAAGCGGGGGAATCGTCACTTCACGGATCTCCGTCCCGCGGACGTCCCATCGTGCGTCACGACGCACGTCGATCAAGGCATGATATGGAACTCCCCGATTCCCGGCGGAGTTGTACATATAGCGGAGGACTGTACTGTAGATCCCAGGACGGAGATCTCGCGAGTTCGGATCTCGTAAGGTCCGAGAACCGCCGCTCGAAGCTTGTAGCTCGCAGCCTGTTGTCGAGGGTTCGGAACTGCGACCCGCAGGGGTATCCTCCGAGATCGATTCATAACAGCGATATGTCGCGTACGTATCGGGGTGTGCGCAGGCTTTCTAGTTCGGGTGTCCGTCAAGTAGTCTGACTCATGTGGAGCAGGAGGCTGCGATCCGAATACCCAGCCCGTGCTGGGTCACCTTTGGAGGGCGAGTAGTACGTATTCGATACGTCAAGGTCGTGGAGTCTGGGTTTGTCTCCACGACCGTGTACAACAGATGATGCCAAGTACGTCGAGTTATCACAAAGGAGGTACGCAACTGGTAAGAACATCCGTCCCCATTCGAGTTGCGGGACTCGCCATAGCACCAGACGTCGTACCCACGGTCGACGTTTCGACGTTCAACGTTCGAGTATTCAACGCTCAGCGGTTAACTGCAAGCCGTCGGGTTCCCACATCAGTGTCTGCGCGCGGATTCAGCGGAGACAAACCGTTTCAGACGTCGTCGGCTTTGCGTAACGCAATCAACGTGCCTTTTCCACAAATTTCGAAGGTTCGAACCACGGACCTGGTAACTTCCCCCCTCAATTTCTGACGTTTCGTCCCTGCAGAACTCGAGAAGCCTCGCGGTGGTCAGTCTAGTCCAATTTCGAGCCAGACGTTCTTGTGGTTTGAGTCCGGGGTGCTAGCCGGGGTTGCGGCTGGGAACCACGTCCGCCGCAACTCCACGTGAGATCCGAAAGCAAGGTTTTTGACGGTGGAAATGGAAGCTTAGACGCTAACTCCGTCTGACGTGCACCGGATCTCATGTGGGGCTGCAGCGTATCTGATAGTATGTGCTCCCCAACAGTAGCCGTGACCAGCATTTCTCTGGGTTCGAGATATTACCTAGTAGTAATATCGGATGAATGCGCTCCACCTCGGAACCCTCGATACAACCAGAATCACCCTCGGACTATCGTTCTGTTCAACCCCTAGTCCATACATTGATTCATATTGATTCGCCGCCGAACGCGAAATCGTCATGTGTAATTGATATGTATACCGGATAAATCCGGCTCGTGTTCGCTACAGTTTACATGCAGAGGCAGGAGCAACTCTCGCGAGGATATCCTCGCCCTTGCCTTGGATTTCGTCGATAGCCTTGTAACCGCTGAGGCCCATAGTAACTTCAAGTTCCGCAAGAATCGTCTTCACGACGTGCTTGACTCCATCGGCTCCCCCGAGAGCGAGACCATATACGTACGGACGTCCCACTAACCAAATGGTAACGATCAGCGACAACGCGAAGGGAAAAACAGTCTCCCATAATGCAACTCGGTATCTGGTGTAATAAGGAAAATGGCTTACGTAGAACAGCTTGGGCTCCCAATGCCAGCGCCTTGAAGATATCCGGTCCAGTCCTGATAGAGGAGTCGAACAAGACCGTAAACTTCCCGCTCGCCTGGGCCTCCCTGACTTTGCCGGATTTCATAATATGTTCCAGGGACCACAGAGCCGAGACTCCTCCATCAACTTGCCGGCCACCATGATTCGAGACGACGATGCCATCTACCCCGGCGTCGATCGCGAGCTCAGCATCCGCGGCGCACTGGATTCCCTTCAGGACAAGCGGTCCTTGCCAATTATCCCTGAGCAGCTTGAGCTCGTCCCACGACCTCTGTCTACCCGAACTCATCTCTTTAACCCATTCGTTTCCCATGTGAATCGTCGCTTTCGCCTCAGGGTCTCCCCGTTCAGCGCGGGCGTTGATCTCTTGGGGATTGTATGGGAATGCCAACTTAGACCGTGTCTCTGGCTGTTTACCGTATCGGGCCATGAAAACCGGGTCTGCGAAGCCGGTTTGGCAGCCGTATGAATGAATGAAAGGTAGATAAGACGTGTCGAGATCGTGGGGGCGCCAACCGATGGACATGGTGTCGAGAGTGACGATAAGAGCAGAATAGCCACTGTTCTTGGCTCGGTTGAGGAGTGACACTGTTACATCGTCGCTGAATGGCCTGACGAACGATGAGTCGTCGATGGTCAGGATAGAGGACGCGGCTGGCTTACCAGTAGAGTTGATACCACCGGTGACCGTCCCCATGGGCTTCAGCCACTTCTTCCATCGTTCGAGTGGCAGCAGTGCTCAAGATCATTGGAATATTGAGATCTCTCGAAGCTGTCGCGGTAGCGATCTCAGCTTCGGGATGAATGATGCCCTGTACCCCAATCGGGGCCAAAAGCAACGGGGCTTTGAGCTTTTGACCGAAGATGGTTGTCTGGAACCCATTGAACTTCCGTCACTCAAACCGTGATTCGGAAAGAAAACTGGTGGTACCTCCAAGTTGCGGGCGGTGCAGTTTCGTAGCATGCGAGGGATAATGGCCCATTTGTTGAAAGCGTTGCGGTTGGCTTCGTAGGTCTTCCATACGCCGGCGCTTCCAAAGACGTAGAGGAAAGCACCTGAGAAACTTCCGTTGAGTTTGATCCGCTATCGAAAACCGCCCAAACGTTCACCGCTTATCGTACCTTCACCCGCGACCTTGGTCAAATGCTCTCTAGCCAACTTTTCCAACTTTTCAGCCGTGTCCACGGTTCCCAGAGGAGGCGGGCGCTGTGTACTGTACAGCGCGATGTTGTATTTGGACCATTCTGCGACGAGCTGGGAGTTCATGGTGATGAGAGGAGGGGGGGGGAGCGGCAGTATCGGAGATGAGGAACGATGAATTGGTATAAGACTCGTGTCGGTGACATCCGGGGCACCGAGATGGCCGCGATTCTGAGAGAAGCGCTGAGAGAGGATTCCGGGATGAATGCCGTCGTTGTTGCCTGGATCTCCTCAGGGACCGTGGCGGAGGAGCGGGATCCCTGGGCCCTTGGCCTCGATTCACCCGTCGTCAGTGATGGGCGGCGGATGCAGCTGATCCTCCCGATATCATAAGCTTCAACGGGCGGCTCTGCGTTCCTGAGCTTGTGCCCTTCCACGATGTCTACCGGCTCGGTTATCGTCCTACAGAGCCGCCGATCAATACGACCAGGTCGCCATCAATCACCTGGAAAATCTCTTCTCATGGCGTGCGTGAACGTCGCCAGTTTCTATGTTCTGCCGGGCAAGTGAGCAGGTTATTTATCATCCACTTTGCATCTGATTTCAGGCTCAGGTACCCGGCAGCCCGAGAGATGACAAGCGCCGGAGGGCTGGCAGCCTTGCCAGATAACTGTCACTTGCAGAATGTCAGGTAATCAACTTCGTGCGTTCAACTCCCGCAGAAAGTGATTATATATTTTTACCTCTCGAGTTCCCTAGCTATTCACAACCTCCTCCATGGCATCCCCACTAATTGCCGTCTGCTGCTTTTATCGGGCGAGGGAGAAGTTTTACGAAAATGCGTTAGGCACCAAGAAAGTGGTTTTGGTCCGACGACTGATAATCCGCACCGCCACCAGGAACAGAGGAAGGATACGAACCCCTTCCACGGTCGACGACAGTCCTCAGCGTCAACTAACCCGAGAAAACGGGCCCTAAAAAGTCGCCGCACTATCGCCTCAGAATCAGTCGTGCACTCCTATTCGACCACCTTTGCGATCTCACGCTCGTTCACGGGGAAAAACTCGAATCCAGTAAGTTCAATCACCCGAACAACGTCATCCAGACTCGGTCAAAATGCCATACCGGACGAGGTCCACGACGGCGGCCCTAAATTTATCCTGGCGCCGCCGTGGTCTAAGAGAGAGTAAACGTGATTGGTGGTCTTGATCACGTTGGGTAGGGTGTCGGTGAAGAACAGGGTGATAGCGTGGGTTCAGCCAGAGAACCCATTGGAGTGGAACGTGTCTGAGGGTCGTGGGACCGTCTCTGAACACGGATCCGTTATGAACATTGATCGCTGGCGAGACCACCAGTGGATAGAGGAATGCGATCTGTATTTGTCTACATTCCGCGTTATTTTGGGAGAGAATAGGAAGTTGAATGCGAGGTTCGACTCATGACCAGGGAGTGACCTGTCGAAGGGATCGAACTGAGCGAAGGCAAGCTGATCCTAAGTCACGCTCGCATCAGGACATCCTCGCCGGAGGACATTGACGGGCTGCACTACACTTGAAGCTGACCAATATCAAGGGAATGTTAACTGAAGGAAGGACACCGTGATACGAAACCACTCACGGCCGGTATCCGTACGAAAACGAAAAGGAGAGAAGAGATCGACGGAGGTCCGGCAGAGAATCTAAGAGGGCTCATTCGGCGCTTACTTACAACTCTCACGAGTCCAATCATCCACTATCGTACCACCATCTGCGTTGATCAAACACCGACATGGACGTCCGAGAGCCATTCTCTAAGCTGAAGAAGAAACTCAAGCACAGACTAACGAGAAGCAAACGCCAACCAGGCGGGGCGGGGGCTGACTCGGATGGGGAGAGGGCCGGTCCAGCGGGTTCGCTTCCGCAACCGGGGCCCAATGTCGTGGTGGGCGGCGATGGGGAGAATCGACCTCAACAAAATGAACCAGTATCTGCGCTGGGATCTGTGACAGCAGCCGAAAGCGAGAATGACCGAGCAGGGAGCGATACCGATGGAGAGAAAGTCGAGCAACCGTCCGTTCCTTCAATCCCACGCAGTGGAAAACCCGACAGTACGTGAATGTGGTTGTTCCCATCACGGCCTCTGATCGTTCCTCCAGATAACGAAGCCTCCGCCGTTCCTGATCACGCACCAGGAGTTCTTACTGCCAATAAAAGTGGTAAACCGAGTGCTGCCGCGGATGAAAACGAATCAAGCTGGAAGTCCACTACATCTGCTGCTGTAAAATTACTCCTCCGCGGGGTTAGAGACTCCGCAGACGCCTTCCCTCCACTGAAATCTGTTGCCGGGGGGCTCTCCTTCATCTTAGAAAACTGCGAGGTATGGCCTTCCCCCCATATACTCTATCCACATCGCTTACAGGTACTCCAGCGAACGAAGGCAAACAAGCAGACGATAGAATCGTTGGCACCCCGGGTCAAAGCGCTTGCCGACCTGCTCTGCTCACCTGTCTCCGAGGACGACATCGAAGAGGAATCGAGGAGAAATATCCTGGAACGGTAACCCCGTCCCCTCCGAATTGAGACCTGAGTCTGACATACGAGGATTGGTAGTAGATTGAGGGATGTTGATCAGGATTTAGCCCAACTGGCAAAACAAGGAATGGTTGACGGTTTTTTCAACAACATCAAGAACGCCGATAAACTCGGCGGTTTGGTGGAAGATATTCGCGACGCGATAGTGGAATATCAGGTTCGTTCGTTCAACCACTTCCTACCGTACCTGACTGTTCACATTAGACTTCGTTGCAACAAGACATCCACAACAATAGTTGCCAGCTCATCGTAAGTCTCGCCCTCTCGCCTTTCATTCTCGCAGGTTGTAACCGGAAACAGGAATCAGCAGACCTCGCCGTTCTCGACAGGATGTACCACACCGCGGGCGCTAGTTACCGCTGCGGGAACAGGCAAGGATGCCTGAGGGGAACGAGGAAGGATGTCCTCTTGGAGATTGAACGCTGGTTAACGGGCAAACAGGACCAGCGCGTTTTCTGGCTGAACGGCCTGGCCGGGACCGGAAAATCAACCATCGCTCAAACGTTCGCCGAAACGGCCTTCGCGGATGGAAAGCTCGGGGCTAGCTTTTTCTGCTCGCGGGACTTCGAGAACCGGAGTAATCTTCAGGCGATCTTCCCAACGCTCGCCTTCCAGCTCGCCTATCGGTGTCCGGCGTTCCGAAAGAAGTTACTCCAGGTCTTGAAGGCAAGCCCCGATGTCGGGCGGGAGTCCCTTTGTTCACAGATGGAGAAGCTTATCGTCCATCCGCTCGAAGCCACCCAGCGCATTCCAACCCTTATCATCATTGACGCCCTTGACGAGTGCAAAGATGAAGAACCTGCCTCAGCTATCCTGTCAATACTCTCTCGCTATGTGAACAAGATACCCCATGTCAAGTTCTTCATCACCGGACGGCCTGAAGCCCGAATTCGCTCTGGGTTTCGCCTGAGGTCACTTCTCCCCATTACAGAGGTCTTCAAACTCCATGAGGTCAAACCAGAAATGGTGGACAGTGATATCAAGCTGTTCTTTCAAACACAGTTAACCAACCTTATTGAAAATCGAAGTGACTGTGATTCTACAGAGGATTGGCCAAGTTCATCTGATATTGAAATTCTGTGCAAGAAGGCAGCTGGGTTTTTTATCTATGCCTCAACAGTTGTCAAGTTTGTTACTTCAGAAAACAATCCACCTGTGAAGAGGCTTGCTCTCATCACCTCACTCCCACAAAGTACTGCTGAAGAAGGAAAGTCTGGAGTTGACCAACTCTACACCAAGGTCCTTGAGCAGGCATTCTACACAGACAACAGCCAGCACCATTCCTGTTTCCAGGCTGTGGTGGGGGCAATTGTACTCATCTTCAACCCCCTTTCAATCAAGGGTCTTTCAGAACTCCTGGGATATGACACATCAGATATTCACAGCACCATAAGATCCCTCCATTCCATCCTCCTTATTCCAGAGGGCACAGAAGATCCAATTCTCACTTTCCATAAGTCATTTCCTGACTTCCTCACAGACCCAGAGCGATGTAAAGACAAAAGGTTCCTTGTGGAGCCTGCAGTCCATCATGCAGAAGTTCTACTCTTATGTCTCAAACTAATGAGGGAAAGGTTGAAAAAGAATATGTGCAACTTGGATGATCATGCTGTTCTCAGTGAGGTTGAAGATCTTTCTGCTCGATGTAGGGACTGTGTTGGGGCTGCCCTTGAATATGCATGTTGCTTCTGGACAAAGCACCTTTTGAAGATCCCTAGCATTAACTCCTGTATCAAGGAAGTAGAGAGGGAAATCAACCAATTCTTCACAATGTGTTTGCCATATTGGATTGAGGTCCTTGCACTCACAGGGAATCTTGGAATGGGAGTTTATGCCATAAATGATGTTGAATAATGGTGCACTTCAGTGAGTCCTGTACAGAACTTTGATTTGGACCTATATTGACACTTACCTAGGCAGGAATTATGTGCCCATGGACAACTGACAGCCAGAGGCTCATCCTAGAACACTTTGACACAATCCACAGCTCACCCTCCCATATATATCATTTTGCCCTCCCAATTTCCCCTTCTTCATCCTGGCTCCATCAGTACTACAGCACAGAGCTCTCACAAGAGATCAAGGTGGTCAGGGGGGTCTCAGCTGGATGGGGAACATGTTTCCGCACAGTTTTGTTGAGTAGTTGTCTGGCTGGGCTCTCATGTTGGAGGGATGCTGTTGCAATTGGTTTAAATTCTGGATCCATCATCATTCTCAATGCTGTTACAGGCATCCAGGTGGCCACATTTTCAGGGCATACTGAGTGGGTTACATCCCTTGTTTTCTCACCAGATGGGGCATCACTTATATCTGGGAGTTTTGACTATACCATCAAGCTCTGGGATATGCAGACTGGTGGGGTTGTCAAGACCTTCCAGGGCCATACAGAATCAGTTGTCTCTGTCTCCATCTCAGCAGACTACACCACAATTGCTTCAGGATCTATAGACAACACAATTCGTTTGTGGGATATTCAGACAGGAGAGTGCCATTGCATCATAGAGCAAAAGGATCAGGTGTACTATGTTTGCTTTTTTCCCTTGGACCCCAAACACCTTATGTCTGTATCTGTTGATAAAGTCTGGCAGTGGGATATTGATGGTCAGCAAGTTGCACCTGGATACAATGGTTCTCACATTGCTTTCTCCTTGGATGGTACCCAGTTTGCTGTGTGCAATGGGTCAGCTGTTAAAGTTTATAGCTCTGATTCTAAAGAAATTGTGGCTAAATTCCATATGACCAACATCAGTCCCAACCTCTTCAGTTTCTCCCCTGATAATAGAGTTATTGCAGTGGCTGCTGGTAGTATAGTATATATTTGGGACATCACCAGCTCAGACCCTCACCTCCTTGAGACCCTTATTGGCCATACCAAAAAGATCACTTCTCTTGCATTTTCCTCCCCCTCCTCCCTCATCTCAGTATCCATTGACTGGTCTGTCAAGTTCTGGCGACTTGGTGCATCATCCACAGACCCAGTTCTGGCTGATGAAAAGTCTATACACCTTCCTTCAGCCTCAATCAGATCCATAACTCTGCGGGCAGAAAATGGCATTGCAATTTCAAGTCATTCAGATGGGGTGGTGAAAATCTGGGATATTCTAACTGGCCTTTGTAAAGAATCATTCCAAACCCCAGCAAACAATTTCCACTGGATAGACACCCAGTTGGCTGATGGCAGGTTGATCTCTGTTTGGTGCATAGATCACATAGGGAAAATCTGCATCTGGGATACTGAGAATAACAAACTTCTCAGAACAGTGGATATACCTGGAGATGGTGTTAAAGACTTCAGGATGTCAGGGGATGGATCTAAAATTTTCTTCATGGATAAGCACTCCATTCAAGCCTTGTCTATATGGACAGGAGAGGTTGTGGGAAAAGTGATGCATAGATTGAATCTGTCAAATAATCCACTCAGCCTCTTGACCATTGATGGCTTAAAGGTCTGGCTTTGTTTTTCTTCAAAACCATCATTGAACAGAGGCTGGAACTTTGGAATCTTAGGTTCATCTCCTGTTAGGATATCAAATATGTCCCAAAGTAGGCCCCACCTTGACTTCATTGGTGGTATCAGGCAGAAGAGGTCATTTGTACCTGGGATCCAGGATACAGTTACTAAAAAGGTGGTTTTCCAACTACCTGGGAGACTTGCATGGACTTCAGATGCACAGTGGGATGGTCAGTATCTAGTTGCTGGTTATGACTCTGGAGAGGTGTTGATTTTGGAGTGTAATTATGTACTTCATTAGGGATCTATAGCTTATTTGTTCTGTCCACTCATTCCTGTGATTACATATACCAAAAATCTTCCTCCAAGATGACTAAAACACCTATAGTTTGTGCTATATAACTAACAACAAAGGTGTTCATCCAAATCCATATGATCCTGCCCCATGGTGAGACTTCTCAGGGCATTCAAACTCCTTAAATCCCATGATAACATTGGATGGTACAAGGATACTTATGATTAGTTGTATCTAAATTAGAATTAATGTTAACTAATGATTCACTTTGATTAACTGTTGTAAAGATTGATTGTGACCTCTCCAGAGGATTACAAACAAATCTCATCTGGTGCCAACATCAGCTCTGGCCCACTGACAAGATGACAAGGTAACCCCAGAATGCTCATTATCTTCGCCCCACCCTAAAGACTGACCCCCATGTTCCTCCATTTCCCCCCCCCCACCCTTCCCGTTCCGTGCAGGAAGCGGACATTGGGTTGACAGGGGACGAGGTTCCTTGAGAGTCTTCTAAATCCGAATCATCCGAAGCCTGGTCTTCAGAAAATGGGGATCTACCCAACGTGAGCTCGATAAGGAAACTCCGAGCAACCAGACATCCGGCTTGACGCCCTTGAATGCGTTCGGGCTATACACTACGGTCAATACGCCAATAGTTAGCCACCCTCGCGCGAGGAATGCACAAAGGGTAGTAGGATTCACGTTCGTGTAACTCGACGTGCTGATGGAAGTGTCGGCAATCGAATTGACCGACTCTCCCGACTCTCCGAGGTCACAAACCCTGATTCGTCCCTTAGAATCAAAGGTGTTGATGGTAGGGCTCGATACCTGTGGGGTCGTAGAATCGCAGAAAGGGAGGAACATGTGTCAACAAATCCCTTCAACAACAAACGTTCATTCTCGGTCGCGACGCGGGGAAGACCACGCCAGGCGCGGTGGTCGGGGAACTCACCTCTGAGTGACACGACGTGCATCGTACCGGTACGTCAAATCCTCCAAGATGGTCAACGAGACCCTCCCCATGACATCGATATCGGTGGATTCGGTTTGCTTGTAAATCATGAGGGAGGGGGGCTCCTGGACGAGAAATAACTCTATATGGCCTCTGCAGTTGAGTTGGCCGATGATCTAGAGGTCTGCGGTCTGCGGTCGGACGGAAGGAAAAAACGATGGGGGAGTCGTTCCCGGGCCGGCAACAGCCGGTATATGAGCGGACCTGATAAGGAAATGCGAAAATCACCCCCTTCACTTCGAGACAGGGTCATCTGGCCATATCCGTGTGTGCGGTCATGAGCATACGTATACATCGTCAAGACGTCATCCAGGGACCCGAAGACGATATCGATTCCGGGTCTTGCTTGTCCTCTTCCGACGAAGATGAAGATCAAAACGATCCTAAAACTTGGGACGATTGGGTCTCGGATTCCCAGGAGAACAGAGCGTGTTATTCACTCTTCGAAGACAAGAAACTTGCTTCTGTCGCAAAGGCTATAGAGTATGATGAACAGGCACACAAGTTCAACCTGGATCGCGTCTCTAACAAGCTTGGTGAGCCCACCCCATCTTCGATTCAAGCTCCTTTGGTGGGTCCCACTAAAGTTGAAGATATCCTTTACTAGCTCTCGACTTCCACCAACGCGCCAGACTTATCAACTACATTCGCAAGCAGGTCGTGCTTATGCCACCCTCACATCCACAATGTCGTGTTGCTCACAACTTGTCGTAGAAACCCCCTGCCACCGACCTTCTTTCCCTGACGGGGGCGGAACCTTTCTTCACCGACGATCAGTACCTCATACCCGCAATCGAGGACGATCCTCTTCTCCGTGAGTAGACCGCCAAATAAACCAAGTTCGACATCACCGGATACTCACCCTCCACTTCGATGTGCGTAGAATCCCAATCAGGCGACTGGTCCGATGAGGAGGTCGGCACCTCTTCTGGGGCAGCCCCTAAAGACCTGGAGTCCGCTCTCCATAGGATAAAAGTCCTCGAGGCAAACCTCGGCAAAGCAAAGCAGGCCTTGGCTGACTATCGGGAATTCGTGACCAAGAGCCTGGATGTTGAGAAACTCGCAGACGCGGCCGCATCCTCCTCCACAGAGGACTCCGCCGTTCCCAAACAAGACGATGATTCTCACTACTTCACAAGCTACGGATCCAACGGTACTTGGAATCTCCTCACCCGCGATCCGAGGAGACTGATCGTTTGGCCGTAGATATTCACGCCACGATGCTCACTGACAAAGTGCGCACCTCGAGTTACGCATCATTCATCCTCGGGACACCGACCGTATTTAATGACGCTGTCGTTCTTGACGTCGGCTGTGGAACCGGTATACTCTCTATGTTTGCGGCTCGTTCCGGTGCAAAACGGGTCTACGCCGTCGAGGCGAGCGATATCGTAAAACGAGCGGAGACGATAATAAAAGATAACGGTCACGACGATGTCATCACGTGCGTTTCCTCTGCGTTTCTCCGTTCTTCATTCCTTCCATTAAGGACGCGTGGCCGCTTACGGGGATCTATATCACGTCCAGGGTGATACAGGGAAAAATCGAAGATATCGTACTCCCCGACGGGGTGACTCAGGTGGATGTGGTCATCTCCGAATGGATGGGTTACGCCCTCTTGTACGAATCCATGCTGGATTCCGTCTTGGTGGCGAGGGACCGGTTCCTCCGACCGGGGGGGATTCTCGCGCCGAGTCAGTGCAGGATGATGCTTAGTTTGTGCGAGGGGACGGAGATCTACAAAGACAGGTTGGGGATGTGGGACGATGTTTACGGTGAGCGGCGAAGACAGGAGACCCGCACTTTGTGACTAATTGTGCAACAGGGTTCGACATGTCAGCAATGAAGGAGGAGGTGTACGGGGAAGCGATTATCGACATCGTAAAACCCGAGACGTTGGTCAGCGATCCTGTCGTTATTAAGGTTTGTGAATGCAGAAAATTTTCATTACGGTTCTAACGAACCTTTCTCGATTCCTTCCCCACGTAGGATATATATATCCCAGACGCACAACCACGTCAGCTCAATTTCCAATCGTCCTTCTCCCTCGTTTGCACCTCGACAAAACGCACTAAAATTCGCACCTTCGTATTGTATTTCGACACGTTCTTTTCTCCGTTGGGGATGCCGATTTCGCCATCAACCAAGGTCCATGTGGTGCACGAAGGCTCGCCTGTCGTCGTGGAGGTGTGGCCCCTTGGAGGGAAATTCCAACCGAAGCGACGGGCGAGCCAAGGAGGTATCAAGACGCCTAGCGAGGAGAAAATAACGAGCTTCAGCACCGGACCGGAGAGCGTCCCGACGCACTGGAAACAGACGATTTTTCTCCTCAATGAACCGATAAGGGCCTACGAGGGCACCATTGTGGCTGGGACTTTCTCGTGTAGGAAAAGCGACGAGAATACTCGAGAGTTGGACGTCGAAATTCGGTACTCGGTGAAGAGCGATGAAGCGAGTCCTCCTGGTGATCTTATCATTCAGATGTACAAGGTTAGGTGATCCACGGGATGGACGAGGGTATATGCGGGGTGGTGGTCATGGATTAGCAGTCTGAGGTACATGTATGTCTTACTGTAAAGTATTGCTCTCGTCTCTATGTGCGACCCTACGAGTCCTAGGTGTGACGTGGATGCATCCCATTTCAGGGCGAATCAGAATCAGGAGCGTCGTGGAACTCTTCTGATGCTCCCTCTGTTGTATCCGCCGATGAAGTGGTGTCGAGGGGTAGGAGCATACTCGTCGCTTCGTCCTTGAAGAAATCCTCAAGCGATAGTGGTCTGGATTTGAGGTCCTTCATGAATCGTCAGCGTGTGGTTCCAAAGAACCTTCGGCATTTTTGGAGGTACCTTAAATTTGGCCATGGCCAATGTAGCGGGATCATTATCCATCTTCTTCATATACTCCCTTACAGGCACCATCGCAGCGTTCCTGCAAAGTTCCTTGAGGTCTGAGCCCGACAACCCATCCGTCCGTTGTGCCAGCTCGTCCAAGGGAAAATCTACATCCAACTCGGTCTCTTTGAGCATCTACACAACGACAGCACTCAGAAAGGGCCGTCTCATGAGACGGGGAGTGGAGGGATGCGTACCAAGGTCAGGATTCGTTTCCGTTGTGAAGTGTCCGGAAGGCGGATGGCGAACCTCTTTGGCATTCGGCGCAGAATGGCGGAGTCGATGTCGTTCGGTCTGTTTGTCGCGCCGAGCACCATTATCCGTTCCTTACTTGAGAGCAGCCCATCCCACAGTCTATAGAACAGGACGGGTCAGTGCTAGGAAAGGAAAGAAGGGTCTAGGGCGGCATACGTCATGAATTCAGCTTTCATCATCGCCGTTGCTTCATGGTCCCCCTTCGTCCGCTCCCGCAAAAACGAGTCAATCTCATCGATAAAGATGATACAAGGCTGCGTCTTCCGTGCAAGGCTGAACAGACCCGCTACGAGCTTATTTGACTCGCCGAACCATTTATTTGTCAGGGCGGAGATAGCGACGTTGAGAAACGTGGCCCCTGATTCTTTGGCGAGTGCCTTTGCGAGCATTGTCTTTCCGCAGCCAGGGGGACCGAAGAGGAGGACACCTTTGGGCGCGCCGGAGAGAATGGAGGAGTTGTTGAAAAGGTTGGGGTACAGGAGGGGGTATATGATCGTCTCGCGCAGTGAGGAGATGATGTCGTCTAGACCACCAACATCTGTCCTATGCGCATTAGGAGAAGGGGATGAATTGTTTTCGGAGGGGGACTTGCCTGAGAACGTCACATGGATATCATCTGGATGTATAATCTCAGAGGCGATGGCAGCTATAGAGACACGGGTGAGTATCCCTGCTGGTGTTTAGTCGCATAGGTGGGGACGGACTTTCGTGTTCATTCAGCTTGAGGTCTCTGTGACCCATCCTCTCAAGCGCCTCGCGGCTCTTTGCCGAAACTTCTTGTTTCTTCTCATGTCCGAG
>Ga0307513_10000838_pt1 | contig 44960 bp, 42 predicted proteins | sample 15_EM_MG_FD_202174 | JGI IMG/M metagenome (GOLD analysis project Ga0307513, IMG submission 202174) | Populus trichocarpa ectomycorrhiza microbial communities from riparian zone in the Pacific Northwest, United States - 15_EM | ecosystem: Host-associated > Plants > Roots > Unclassified | place...
CGCCCTGCACATGCACGCCGGCGACGGCAACGTGCACACCAACATCCCCGTCAACAGCGACAACTACGAGATGCTGCAGACGGCGCACGAAGCCGTCGCCCGCATCATGGCGCTGGCGCGGCGGCTGGACGGCGTGATCAGCGGTGAGCACGGCATCGGCATCACCAAGCTGCAGTTCCTGAGCGACGCCGAGTTGCAGGACTTCACCGACTACAAGGCGCGCGTCGACCCCGAAGGGCGCTTCAACAAGGGCAAGCTGCTGCGCGCCAGCGTGACCCCAGGCGCCGGCGATTTGATGGCCGCGGACCTGAGCGCCGCCTACACGCCGAGCTTCGGCCTGATGGGCCACGAGTCGCTGATCATGCAGCAGAGCGATATCGGCGCCATCAGCGACAGCATCAAGAACTGCCTGCGCTGCGGCAAGTGCAAGCCGGCCTGCGCGACGCACGTGCCGCGCGCCAACCTGCTGTACAGCCCGCGCAACAAGATCCTGGCCACTTCGCTGCTGATCGAGGCCTTTCTGTACGAAGAGCAGACCCGGCGCGGCGTGAGCCTGCGCCACTGGGAAGACTTCGAAGACGTGGCCGACCATTGCACCGTCTGCCACAAATGCCTCTCGCCGTGCCCGGTGAACATCGACTTCGGCGACGTCACGATGAACATGCGCAACCTGCTGCGCAAGATGGGCAAGAAGAGCTTTCGCCCGGGCAACGCGGCGGCGATGCTGTTCCTGAACGCCACCAACCCGCAGACCATCAAGCTGATGCGAACGGCGATGGTCGATGTCGGCTTCAAGGCCCAGCGCCTCATGAACGATCTGCTGAAGCTGGCCGCGAAGAAGCAGACCGCGCTGCCGCCGGCCACGCTGGGGGCGGCGCCGCTGAAAGAGCAGGTCATCCACTTCATCAACAAGAAGATGCCCGGCGGCCTGCCGAAGAAGACCGCGCGCGCGCTGCTGGACATCGAAGACCGCGACTACGTGCCGATCATCCGCGACCCCCAGGGCACGACTGGCGAGACCGAGGCCGTCTTCTACTTCCCCGGCTGCGGCAGCGAGCGGCTGTTCAGCCAGGTCGGCCTTGCGACGCAGGCGATGCTGTGGCACGCCGGCGTGCAAACGGTGCTGCCGCCCGGCTACCTGTGCTGCGGCTACCCGCAGCGCGGCAGCGGCCAGTTCGACAAGGCCGAGAAGATCATCACCGACAACCGGGTGCTCTTCCACCGTGTCGCCAACACGCTGAACTACCTGGACATCAAGACCGTCGTCGTCTCCTGCGGCACCTGCTACGACCAGCTCCAGGGCTACAAATTCGAAGACATCTTCCCCGGCTGCCGCATCATCGACATCCACGAATACCTGTTGGAGAAAGGCATCAAGCTCGACGCGCCCGAGCCGGGTTCGGGGGGCTACCTGTACCACGACCCCTGCCACAGCCCGATGAAGCTGCAGGACCCGATGAAAACCGTGCGGGCCCTCGTCGGCCCGAACGTGCTGAAGAGCGAGCGCTGCTGCGGCGAAAGCGGCACCCTCGGCGTCACGCGGCCGGACATCAGCACCCAGGTGCGCTTTCGCAAGGAAGAAGAGCTGCGCAAGGACGAAGCCGCGCTGCGCGCCACCGGCGCCGTGGCGGCCAAAGCCGACGTGAAGATCCTGACCAGCTGCCCGAGCTGCCTGCAAGGCCTGAAACGCTACGAAGGCGACCTGACGAACGGGTTGCTCGAAGCCGACTACATCGTGGTGGAAATGGCCCGCAAGATCCTCGGCGAAAGCTGGCTCGAGGACTATGTGGCACGGGCCAACAGCGGGGGTATCGAGAGGGTGCTGGTGTAGCTGGTGCCAGGCGCTGCAGCGCTGTTCGCCGCCGCTGCTCAGGGAAGCAGCAGCTTCGCTTTCGCACTCACGGCGAGCGCGCACTGTGTCGTGACGGACGCGAACTTCGAGGCGTTGCGAGATTGCCAGTCGAGGCATCGCACTTGGTCAGCCAAGGCAACCCCCGTGACCTTACCTGCAGCAGGGGTGACGGAAACTTCGAATGGATAACCCTTCGTCTGGCTGGTGATCGGGCAGCAGAGCATCAAGCCGCTCTTCTTGTTATAGGTCGCGGGCGAGAGCACCAGCGCCGGGCGACGGCCGGCCTGCTCATGTCCCGCTTGGGGTGTGAAGTCCAGCCAGACAACATCGCCCCGGTCAGGGACGTAGGCTCTCGTCACCAGACTTCAGCCCCCACAGTCGGCCCTTCCAGAGCCAGGGCGTGCCGGTTCTCCGGCGTGATCTTGGCCAGCAGGTCCTCGAGGCTTTCGCTCGCCGCTTCCATGACCAGCTTGCCCCCTTCGACTCGTAGCTCAAGACTTTGGCCGACCTGCATGCCAGCGTCTTTCAGCGCCGGCGCAGGTACGCGCACGGCGGCACTGTTTCCCCACTTCTGAACTTCGACGCGCACAGCTTGCTCCCTTGTGATGTAGATACATTGTAGATACATTCTCGACTGCAGGCAAGCCGGGGGCGCGCAGCTCGAATCCGAGATCGAGGCTTACCTCGAGTGCCGGGCTGATCGCGGAACACCTGCGCGCCGGCACGGGCGTGATTTCAACGCAAGTGCTTCATGAGTTCGTCAATGCGGCGCTCCGCAAGCTGGGTTTGCCGCTGGAGATTATTCGTGCCCGGGTGCGCCTGTACAGCCGTTTCGAGACCGTCAATGCCTCGTCGTCGGCGGTTGCCGATGCTCTCGACCTGCATGCTCTGCATCAGATCTCGTTCTGGGACGCGCTCATCCTGCAGGCTGCGCGCCAGAGCGGCTGCGTCCAACTCTTGACCGAGGATCTGCAGGCCGGCGCAGCGATCGGCGGCATACGAGTCGTCAACCCATTCGAGGACACAACGCGATCCGCTGGGCCAAAACAGCGATAGCCAAAGCGCCTCGATAGGGCTCTGTCCCAGTGTTTGGTGAACATCGACTTCGGCGATGTCACGGGCCTGGGCATCGAGCGGGTGCTCGTATAGCCGCGCCGCGCTATGCTGGCGCACCGACGCCGACGGAGTTGACGCATGAATGCCGTTCTGACGCCCGCGCGCATGACACCGGACGAATACCTGGCGTGGGAAGACACGCAGGAGGAGCGGCACGAGTACGTCGGCGGCGAGATCTTCGCGATGGTCGGTGCGAGGCGACAGCACGAGATGATTGCCGGGAACGCGTATCTGTTTTGGCGGCAGGCATTGCGCGGTGGGCCGTGCCAAGTCTTTGCTTCGGGAATGAAGCTGCGCGTAGGCGCCGCAAACGCCTTCATTTACCCTGACCTCATGATCAGCTGCGACAAGCGCGACCAAACGCGTGATGCCGATCGGGCTCTGAGCCACCCCTGGCTGATCGTCGAAGTCCTCTCCGACAGCACCGCCGCCTACGACCGCGGCAGGAAGTTCGAGCTGTATCGGCAAATCGATTCGCTCACGCACTACCTGCTCGTCGAGCAGACCCGGCCCTACGCCGAGCTGTTCCGCAAGAACGCCCAGGGCGAGTGGGTGTTGCAGCCGTTGCAGGCCAGCGACACCTTGCGCATCGAGCGGCCGCATCCGGTCGAATGGCCGGTCTCGACGCTGTTCGAGGACGTTGATTTCGGCGATGAAGGCAAGGCTTGAACTGCCGTTCTCACCAGCGAACGCTCTTTTCTACTCCGACGTCGTCGTGACCTGCACCCCTTTGGGGCTTCCGATCTCATGCAAATCGAGTAGCCGCACATGTCAGTTGGCCGGTAGACTCGCTGTTCGAACGCGTTGCCTTCGGCGGGACCCGTCGTCTCGCGGGGCCGGTAAAAGGGCAGTCAGTTGTGACAAAAAGCGCACAGCGACTCGTCGATCCCCTAACATGAACTTCAGCAATTCGTTACGGATTGACCCCACAAACCCCCTGTTCACGGGATGACGCGATCCCTGGGTATCGGTACAAACCCGTCAACAGGTGCTGACGCCCTGGAAGCCCGTCCAACAACCTGCAGTCATCGGAGTTTTATCTATGAAGTTCAAGCAAGTCTTTGCCGTAACAGCGCTGGCGGCCGCCAGCGCTGCGTCTTTCGCCACCACCACCAACCTCGGCACGATCGACGGCACGACCGTCGGCATTGGCGATTTTTTCGCCTCCGCCACCCCGTTCTTCTCTGACACCTTCACGTTCTCGGTCGCCAGCGGGACGACGATCACCGGCCTGACCGGCTCGTCCGGCATCAGCAACTTCACCGTTGTCCTGCTGGATTCCAGCCTGTCCACGGTGGGCTTCGACACGACGCCCAGTTCCTTCTCGTTCTCGGGCCTCAGCGGCACCTACGCGCTGCAGTTCATCGGGTTGCCCGCCGCTGCCGGCTCCTTCTACGGCGGCAGCGTTTCCGCCGTCCCGGAACCCGAAAGCTACGCGCTGATGCTCGCTGGTCTTGGTGCCGTCGGCTTCCTCGCTTCGCGTCGCCGCTCGCGCGGCTGAGCCAACGCATTCGGCCGACCTTCGGCCCTACCTGCGGCAAGGCGGTGCACATGCACCGCCTTTTTCTTTGGGGCCGGGCGATACACTCGGCAGCCTTCTCAAGCGCTGCCGCACCCCCGCATGGCCGGACTCAAGCCCACCTCGCCGCTGCCCACCTCGCTGACCGTCCATCAAGCCTCGCGGGTCCTCGAGGTCAGCTTCAACGACGGCGCGCATTTCCGCATCCCGTTCGAGCTGATGCGCATCTACTCGCCATCGGCTGAAGTCCAGGGCCACGGCCCGGGCCAGGAAACGCTGCAGACCGGCAAGCGCGACGTCGTCATCACCGACATCGCCTCGGTGGGCCACTACGCCGTGCAGCCGCGCTTTTCCGATGGCCACGAGACCGGCATCTTTTCGTGGGACTACCTCTACGAACTGGGCGCAGACGAAAGCCAGCTCTGGCAGCGCTACGAGCAGCGCCTGGCCGCCGCCGGCGCCGAGCGCGACGCGCCGATGGCCGAAAAGGCCGGCACTTCCTGCAGCCACTAGACCCGCGGTACCGATGAGCCAGACCCACTTCGGCTACCAGACCGTCGACGACGCCGAGAAGACCCGCCGCGTTCGCGACGTGTTCGATTCCGTTGCTCCGCGTTACGACATGATGAACGACCTGCTGTCGCTCGGCATGCACCGGGCGTGGAAGGCCTACACGGTGGCGGTGGCCAACGTGCGGCCGGGCGACCAGGTGCTCGACATCGCCGGCGGCACCGGTGACCTGGCACGCGCTTTCGCCCCCTTGGCCGGTGAGCGCGGCATGGTGGTGCACACCGACATCAACGAAGCGATGCTGCGCACCGGCCGCGACCGCCTGCTCGACGAAGGCCTGATCCTGCCCACGGCCACCTGCGACGCTGAAGAGCTGCCCTTCGCCAGCGGCCGCTTCGACCTCGTCAGCGTCGCCTTCGGCCTGCGCAACATGACGCACAAGGAAGCTGCGCTGGCCGAAATGTGCCGCGTGCTTCGCCATGGCGGCCGCCTGCTGGTGCTGGAGTTTTCGAAAGTTGCCGAGCCGCTGCGCAAGCCCTATGACTGGTATTCGTTCAAGGTCATGCCCTGGCTCGGCCGCCTGGTCGCACGCGATGCCGACAGCTACCGCTATCTGGCCGAATCGATCCGCATGCACCCCGACCAGGCCACGCTGAAAGTGATGATGAAGGACGCCGGCTTCGGCCACGTCGACGTACACAACCTCAGCGCAGGCGTGGTGGCGCTGCACGTGGGCATCAAGTGCTGAGCCAGCTCATCCGGCTCAAGCGCCGCGCCGCTGCGCAGCATGCGCCCAGCGCACCGCCGGTGAGCCGCGATGTCGAAGACTTTCTCGAAGTGGCGCGCTCCAGCTTCGTCAGGCTGCAGGCAGCATGGGACGCCGCCGACCTGCGAGCGCTGGCCGCACTGACCACCGAGCAGCTGCTGGCCGACCTGCGCGAACAACTCGTCGCGCGCGGCCCCGGGCCCAACCGCACCGAGGTGCTGGCGCTCGACGCCCGCCTGCTGGCCATCGAAGAGCTGCAAGAGGCATTCGTGGCGAGCGTCGAATTCTCCGGCCTCATCCGCGAACGGCTCGACGACGCGGCAGCGCCGTTTCGCGAACTGTGGCTGCTGGCCGATCTGAAAGCCACTGGATGCGGCTGGCGTCTGGCGCGTGTGCAGGCGCTGGGGTAACAGCGCGCGACGCCTCCATTTACCGGTTCGACGCCACCCCGCAGCCCAAGCGCCCGAGCAAGGTCAAGAGGTTCGACAAGACGGCCGGTTCGCGCAGATGCCGGGGCGGTGTGTGGCCCTGGCGCAAGGCCGCTTCGGGCATGCGGTCGGCGAAGAGCAGTATCGCCGGGCACTCGGGCTGGCGCGCAGACATCCAGTACAGGCCCTGCGCCTGGGACACTGTCGTATGCAGCCACTGCGCCCACATGCGGGTGCGAGGGTAGTCATCGGCGTCGGTCTCGAACAACTCCGAGACTCGAAGCCCCATCCTCTGCAGGCCGATCTTCGTCAGGTCGATCAGTTGCAGGTCTTCGATCACGTCGATGTGGGACGCATGAAGATCGCCCTGCAGGTCGCGCTCGAGGTCGTGGATGTGACCCTGCGACGGGAACGGCACGTCGTGCAGGACGGTTTCCATCAAGGCGCCCTCGAGGAGCTTTGCGGCATAGAGGGTGGGTACCACCCCGCCGGCCGCATCAAGCAGTGGGCTGAACCTCGCATTGCTTTGCCCGGAGCCGTTGAAGGCGTGCGGCTGGAAGCGCCCGGTCGACGACGAAAACCGGTGCACGCGCCACCATGATCCTGGTGCCACAGTCCGCAACGCGGGCGAGCCCGTCAGCGGCGGCGGCCTCGGCCGCGCCGCTTCAACCATGCGTTGGACCGCGAACGTGCTCGCGAGCCGCCACAACCACCGCCGACGGGTCGACGTTCAAGCGCTCCCGCGGTCGAGCCCCGCCGAGATAGCTATTGGTGGACTCGAACCATGAGGCGAGCCGGTAGGGCGAGTAGCCGGTGAGAACGGACAGGACATCAGCGACGACGGGATGAGGATCAAGAACCTCATCGAAGGCGTAGCGCGGGTAGTAGAGGACGCCGCCCTTGGTCAACGCGAAGATCTTGCCCTCGGTGCGCCAGCGGTTGGCCGTGCCATGAGGGTTCTTCGCCCCGGGGTCGCGCAAGCGGCCGATCTGCTCTGCGGTCAGCCACTCCGTGCCGGCGAAGATCGCAGCGATGGCACGCTGCTCGAGCGCTGCCCTGACAGCGTCCAGGCCGCGGATCGGCGTGCCGGCGATGATGCCGTCCACGACGTTGCGGAAGACCTCGTCTTGCCGAGCGATGGTGGCGTCGGCAACGAACGGCGCAATCGCCTGCAGCGCCTGGCGCACGGGCTCAGCAGCGTCCTCGCGCCCGGGCGACAGGGAAACGTCGACACGTACCTGAGGCCACGATACAGGCGGGGGCTCGGCAGTCGAGAGAAGCGATGTGGTGCTCATGATGATGCGAGTTTCAGGAGATTCAGTGTTGAATCTCGATTCGCATGATTCTACGCCTGGTGATGTGGCCGTCCCTCACCAGATTCATCGGTTCACTCGATCAGCGTGGCCACGCGCGCCAACACGTCGGCCGCCAGCTCGGGCGGCACCACTTCGATGAACTGGGCCCGCCTGGCTTTCCAGTCCACCGTCCGCAGCTGATTGCAAAGCACGACGCCATCGGTCTGCAGCCCGGCGCCGGCCAGCGCGACCGTCCAGGCCTGCCCGCGGGCGAAGGCGCCACCGCGGGTTACCGGGCAGGCCAGCGCCATGCCGAAGCGGTTGAATGCTTCAGGCGAAAGCACCAGCGCCGGCCGGGTGCCCTGCTGTTCATGGCCGACGCTCGGGTCGAAGTCGAGACGGATGATGTCGCCGCGCTTGGGAACATAGCTCTCCCGCTTGCTCGGCACGGCACGGGTCGTCACCATGCCTCACGTCCAGTGGGCGCCTCGAACTCCCACGCATCCTCGGTGGGCATGTCGCCGGGCTTCATGCCGGCGAGCAGCTCGGCAAGCGTGTAACGCGGTCGGACTGGCGACAGCACCAGTCGGCCGGCCTCCAGAGTGACCGCCACCGACGACCCGGCCTCGAGCCCCAACGCGCGCAGCATCTGACGGGGCAGGTTGATGGAAACGGAGCCCCCGACGGCGCGCAGGGTTGCGGTATTCATGGCGTGGTTCCTCGTTTGCGTAATCGCAACCGGCGCATTGTCACACATATGTGTGACGAAATCAGATTCGAAGGGGACCGTGCCGGAGTCGGTTGCGGTGCCATATCTACGCGCTGACGCGCAAAACAACCGGCATTCGCCAGCTGCAGCCCCCTGAAACGAGGGGCCCACGCACAACCCTGGGAACCATGCATCGCCTCTTGCAGTCCACCGCCGGCAACTGTCACACGCCCCGCCTTAAGCTCACCGCATCGGGCCACCCGGCCCGCACCTTGCTTGCGATGTCCACACAATACTCGGTCAGCCCGTCCTCACATTGCGTAAATTTGCCCACGCTGCACCCTGATCGTGGGGCCCTTGGAGGCCCGGTCGTACGAGGGGCACCGGTTACACTGCTCGGTCTCACGCGACAGGGACGATCGCGCCCGCGTGCGCGATTTTGTCGACAACCGGGAACCGATACATGAACTTGACGATGCAGGAGCCTTCGAAGCAACCCCGCTACTACCTGGCGCTCGCGGCGCTGGCCGCTGCGGTGCTGGTGGCGGGCTGCGGCGAGAAGAAAGACAAGGCCAGCCAGACGGCGGCCAAGGTCAACAAGGACGAGATCACCGTCCACCAGATCAACTTCGTTCTGCAGCAGCAGCGCAACCTGCGCCCCGAACAAGCCGAAGCCGCCAGCAAGCAGGTTCTCGAACGCCTGATCGACCAGCAACTCGCGCTGCAAAAGGCCGACGAGCTGAAGATCGATCGCGACCCGCGCGTGGTGCAGCAACTCGAAGCCGCACGCCGCGACATCATCGCCCGCGGCTACCTCGAAAAGGTCGGCGAAGGCGCGGCCAAGCCAACCGCCGAAGAGATCAAGAAGTACTACAACGACAAGCCCGCGCTGTTTCGCGACCGCCGCATCTACAGCATTCAGGAGATCGCGATCGAGGCCAAGCCGGAACAGGTGGCTCCGCTGCGCGAGCGGCTCGGCGCGTCGAAGAACATCACCGAATTCGTCGACTTCCTGAAGGCCAACGACTACCGGTTCAACGCCAACCAGGCCGTGCGCGCCGCCGAGCAGTTGCCGCTGGCCAGCCTGGACACCTTCGCCCAGATGAAGGACGGCCAGGCGATGCTGGTGCCTTCGGCCGCCGGCGTGCAGGTGATCGTGCTTGCCGGTTCGCGCAGCCAGCCAGTGAACGAAGAGCAGGCTCGCCCGGCGATCGAACAGTTCATCCTCAACGAGCGCAAGCGCAAGTTGGTGGAAGACGACGTGAAGGCGATGCGGGCGGCGGCGAAGGTCGAGTATGTGGGCAAGTTTGCTGAAGGTGCTGCGTCGGCGCCAGCCGCTGCGGCCCCGGCAACGCCTGTCGCTCCGGCGCCTGCACCCGCAGCGAGTGGAATGAGTTCCAGTGACATCAGCAAAGGGATGGGGCTGAAGTGATGATGGCGTATACGAAACAACTGCTTCGCGCGCTTCTGCTGGCGGCGGGGATGGCTTTGGCAGTCATCGGCGCCCCGGCGCTGGCGCAGCCGGCCGCCAATTCCGGCGCCGAGTACCGGCTTGGTTCCGGCGACGTGGTGCGCATCAACGTCTACCAGAACCCCGACCTCCAACTCGAAACGCGGATCACCGAAGCCGGCATCGTTTCGTACCCGCTGCTCGGCGCCATTCGGCTGGGCGGGCTCACCGTCACTGCAGCCGAAAAGCTGATCGCCGATGGCTTGCGCAGCGGCAATTTCGTCAAGCAGCCGCAGGTGACCATCGTTGTGCTTCAGGTGCGCGGCAACCAGGCCAGCGTGCTGGGCCAGGTCAACCGCCCCGGCCGCTACCCGATCGAAGTGGCCGACATGCGCCTCACGGATCTGCTCGCCATGGCCGGCGGCAGCGCAACAACCGGTGCCGATGTGGTAGTCGTCACCGGTACGCGAAACGGGCAGCCCATGCGGGTCGAAGTTGACCTGCCGCTAGTTTTCGCTGCGGGCGGCAAGGACAAGGACCTTCTCATCCTCAACGGCGACACGATCTGGGTCGACCGGCAGCCGCTTGTCTACATCTACGGCGAAGTGCAACGCCCCGGTCCGATGCGGCTGGAGCGAAGCATGACGCTGATGCAGGCGCTGGCCACGGGAGGTGGATTGACGCAGCGCGGCACCGAGAAGGGCATTCGCGTGCACCGCAAGACGGCCGACGGCAAGATCCAGGTGCTGCAGCCGACCCTCGACGACAAGGTGCACGACGGCGACGTCGTGTACGTGCGCGAAAGTCTGTTCTAAGGGACCCATAAGATGAACTTTAGTCAGTTCCTTTCCATTCTTCGGGCCCGGAAGTGGCTCGGCCTATCCGTCTTCATCGCGACCATCGTGCTGACGATCGTAGTCAGCTTGGTCTGGCCCAAGCAATACACCGCCGTTTCCTCGGTTGTCGTCGATATCAGGCCCGACCCGATCGCTGGCTTCATGATGCAGGGCTTCGCAATGCCATCGATCATTGCGACGCAGATCGACGTGATCCAGAGCGACCGTGTCGCCCAGCGTGTCGTGCGCAATCTGAAGCTTGCCGACAACCCCGAGATTCGGCGGCAGTGGCTCGACGAGACCCAAGGTCAGGGCAGCATCGAGATCTGGCTCGGTACCGTATTTCAGAAGAATATGGACGTGAAGCCTTCGAGAGAATCGAACGTCATCTCGCTGGCCTATAAGGCGCCAGATCCGCGATTCGCCGCCGGTGTTGCCAATGCTTTCGTGCAGTCCTATATCGACACGACGCTCGAGCTTCGTGTCGATCCCGCGCGCCAGTACTCGACATTCTTCGATGTGCGGGCCAAGGACGCCCGTGAGGCTCTCGAGAAGGCGCAGACCAAGCTGTCGGTCTTTCAGAAAGACAACGGCATCATCGCCGCCGACGAACGGTACGACATAGAGAATGGCCGCCTCAATGAACTGTCGTCACAGCTTGTGATGATCCAGGCGCTGGCAGCTGAATCCGGCAGCCGGCAGACCCAGGCGCAGGGTACGAGCGGCGACCGATTGCAAGAGGTGCTGAACAGTGCGCTCCTCGGTGGCCTGAAGATTGACCTCTCCAGGGCCGAAGCGCGCCTTCAGGAGTTCAATTCGAAATTTGGCGACAACCATCCGCAAGTCGTCGAGTTGAAGGCCAACATTGCCGACCTCCGTGCCCGCATCGACGCCGAAACCAAGAAGGTCACAGGAGGCGTAACCGTCTCGAACACGATCAACCGCTCGCGGGAAGCGCAGTTGCGCGCAGATCTGGAATCGCAGCGGGCCAAGGTGCTGAAGATGAAGGCACTTCGCGACGACGCGGCAGTCCTGGCTCGCGATGTCGACAGTGCGCAGAGAGCCTACGACGCCATTCAGACACGCCTGACGCAAACAAGCCTCGAGAGCCAGAGCACGCAAAGCTACGTGAACGTGCTCTCCCCGGCAACCCCGCCGCTGGAGCCGTCCTCACCGAGATTGGTGCTCAATTCGCTGGTTGCCATCTTCCTGGGCGCGGTGCTCGGCTTGGGATTGATTCTCCTGCGCGAGTTGTTCGATAGACGCCTGCGGTCGGTCACCGACATCAGCAACCTGCTCGGCGTACCGACGCTCGGCACACTGCCCAAGACCGCCCGTGCCAAGCGGCTCTTTGGCAAGCCCCGCACCCAACTGCTCCAAAACCGGATCCTCGGCCAACTCCCCAGCCAAGCGAAGGGTGCGTGATGGCCAAGTTCAGAGATTCGGTACAAGCTGAGATTGCGCCACCGGCGGCGCTGTCGGAAGGTATTCACTCGGAACCCAGCGGTGCCGCGGATGTGCGCGATCGTTCGATGGGCGACTTGTTGCGTGCCGCCAAGGACCTGTCAGCGGAGCAGGTGGAGCAGGTGCTGGCGTATCAACGTGACCGTGGTGTCCGGTTCGGGGAAGCCGCCATCGCGCTGGGGCTCGTCAACGCGAATGACGTGCTCTTCGCGCTCTCGCAGCAGTTTCACTACCCGTATGCGCCAGGCGAGCGCTATGAGACCAGTGCCGAGCTGATCGCACTGAACCAGCCGTTCTCGTCGCAATCGGAGTCCATCCGTGGCGTTCGGAGCCAGCTGCTGTCCCGGATTTTCGGGGACAGCGGGCATCGCGCGGTGGCCGTTGTCAGCGCCGATCAGGGTGACGGCAAGACGTTCTTTTGCGCCAATCTGGCGGTTTCTCTTGCGCAGCTTGGGGGGCGGACACTGCTCGTCGACGCCGATATGCGCGGCCCCCGAGTCCACAGCGTGTTTGGCCTCTCGCTTGCGCCGGGGCTTTCCGGAATTCTTTCCGGACGCTCGGAATCGAAGGTCATTCAGCAAATCCCGGCGGTTCCGGAGCTCTTTGTCATGCCCGGTGGCACAACGCCGCCGAACCCCCTGGAATTGATCGAACGCCCTGCGTTCGGCCTGCTGATGAGCGAACTCAGCGCAAAATTCGATCACGTGATCGTCGATACGCCGGCGGCGATTTATGGATCCGATTCCATCGTCATTGGCGCGAAGTGCGGGGCTTCCGTTGTCATCGCACGCAAGGACTCGTCGCGGATCGAGCACGTCCAAGAACTGCTGACTCATCTGACGGAAATGCGGTCAAAGATTGCAGGCGTCGTTTACAACGAGTATTGAGGTGCACTGGTGGCTAGTCGTACGATGAGGCCGGAACTTCGAGGCGAGAAGGCAGCACGCCCAGCGATCCCGCTCTGGGTCTTCCCGCTGCTTGTTGGCCTGCTGGCGCTCTATGTGCCGAGCTATCTGGTTCTGGCCAAGACGGTCTGGGTGAGCGACGAACAGGGCCACGGACCGATCATTCTTGTGGTCTCGTTGTGGCTGATGTGGCGCAAGCGATTCGACTACCTCGAACTGCCAGATCGCCCATCACCGGTTGCCGGGACCCTTTCGCTGGCATTCGGTCTCTTTGCATACTTCCTGGGGCGTACGCAGCAACTCGACACGATCGAAGTCGGTTCCCAGATATTCGTGCTCATCGGCCTATTCCTGCTGATGAAGGGGTGGAGCGCCGTTCGACTGATGGCATTCCCCCTGTTCTTCATGATCTTCATGGTGCCGTTGCCGAGCATCCTTGTGCAGATCGTGACCGTGCCGTTGAAGACGGCCGTCTCGTGGATCGCTGAAGTCATTCTTTACCACGCGGGCTACCCGGTCGCTCGAACCGGCGTGATCATTTCAGTCGGTCAGTACCAGTTGCTGGTTGCTGACGCCTGTGCGGGGCTGAACTCGATGTTCACGCTCGAAGCGCTCGGCCTGCTCTACATGAATTTGATGAGGTACAAGTCGATCTTCAGGAATGTGGCTCTCGCCATCCTGATCATTCCCATATCTTTCTGCGCGAACGTGATTCGGGTCATGATTCTGGTCCTCGTCACGTACCACTTCGGCGACGAAGCCGGGCAAGGCTTCGTCCACGGGTTTGCCGGAATGGTTCTCTTCATGGTCGCGTTGCTGCTGATTCTTAGCGTCGACAGCCTCCTCGGACTCGCGTTCAAGGCATCCAAGGCCGTCAAGGCCGCCTGACCCATCCTGTCCGCTTGCCCCGGCGCCCGAACGGGGCCGTTGCGCGTCGGGCGCGTACCTTGCTTAGGGAACGAAGTCATGAGTGCAAAAATCAATGTCCTGCGGCGATCGCTCATCCTGGGTGGCTTGATGGGGGGAACGTCGGTCGGTGCCATGCTGGCCACGCCGAAACCTCTGGTTACGACCGAGAGCCAGATGCCCGACCTCGAGAAACTGCTGCCCGAGCGATTCGGTCGCTGGGGCACCGATCGAAACATCGTGCCGCTGGCGGTTTCGCCCGAGGTCGCACAGACGCTCAGCACGATTTACGACCGCACGCTGTCACGCACGTACGTGAACAACGAGGGCCAGCGCGTCATGCTTTCCATCGCCTATGGAGCGAACCAATCGCGTGCGCTGCAGCTTCACAAGCCGGAAGTGTGTTATGCGGCCCAGGGGTTTCGCATCAGCAATGTGACGAAGGGACAGTGGCAATTCGGCGGCATGGTGATTCCCACGATGCAACTCGTGGGCAGCCAGGGTGCGCGTGTCGAACCAGTGACCTATTGGATGCGCATCGGCGATGAGATCGCGCGCGGCTGGTTCGAGCAAAACTCGGTGCGCATCAAGTACGGCACAAAAGGCCAAATCCCCGATGGCGTCCTGTTCCGTGTTTCCGTGATTTCGTCCAATACGGTCGCGGCCTACGAGACTCAGCGCCAGTTCGTGCAGGAGTTGCTCGCCGTCATGACCCCCGCGGCGCGAACGATGTTCGTGGGAGCCACGGCACTGGGCCACGCAGGTTGAAGGCATGCGAATCAGCGTAGTCATTCGAACGCTGAACGAGGCGCGACATCTGCCCGATCTGCTGCGGTCGATCGCCGCCCAGCAACTCGAACGTCACGAGTGCGAGGTCGTTCTGGTCGACTCCGGGTCGACAGACGGCACCTTGCAGATTGCAGAAGAGCACCGGTGCCGGATTGTCCCGATCCGCAAGGAAGACTTCTCTTTCGGTCGTTCGCTGAACGTCGGTTGTTTGGCGGCTACGGGGGAGGCGCTGGTTTTCATCAGTGGTCATTGCGTCCCGCGCGACGTGCACTGGCTTGCCAAGCTGGTGCAGCCGCTCGGCCAGTCGGACATCGTGTACAGCTACGGCGGGCAGATCGGTGGCGCCGACACGCACTTCAGCGAGCACCAGATTTTCGCCAAGTACTTTCCCGCCGAAAGCAAGGTGCCGCAAGACGGCTTCTACTGCAACAACGCGAATTCCGCACTGCTGCGCGCCGAGTGGGAAACCCTGCGTTTCGACGAAGAACTCACGGGCCTGGAAGACATGTACCTGGCCAAGCAACTCGTGCAGCGCGGAAAGAAGATCGCGTACGTGGCCGACGCCTGCGTGCACCACCTGCACGACGAAACATGGCGCCAGGTGAAACGCCGTTTCGAGCGCGAGGCGATTGCCCTGCAACGCATCATGCCCGAGGTTCAGCTGGGGCTGCTCGACGTGATGCGCTATGCCACGAGCGCGATTCTTCTGGACTGCGGCGCGGCACTCCAAGAGCGCAAGCTCGGCAAATACTTCTCGCGGATCGTGGCCTACAGGGTCTGCCAGTTCTGGGGCGCCTACAAGGGGAACCACAGCCACCGTCGGCTCTCACGGGTGGCCAAGGAACGCTACTACTTTCCAAGATGACGGAGCACAACTGAAGTGACCTACAAGACCGTTGCCCTGCTGCCCATGAAGGCCAACAGCGACCGTGTTCGGGGCAAGAACTTTCGCCCATTCAATGGCAAGCCGCTGTTCCGGTGGATCCTGGAAACGCTGCTGTCGGTTGAGCAGATCGACACTGTCATCATCAATACGGATGCACGGGATATCCTGGCCGAAAACGGCCTGGTAGACGGGCCACGCGTGATGATTCGCGATCGAAAGCCCGAGATTTGCGGCGATTTCGTCAGCATGAACCTGGTGCTTGCCGACGACGTGGCCAACGTCGACGCCAGCACCTACGTCATGACCCACACGACGAACCCGCTGCTTTCGGTGGCCAGCGTTCGTGGTGCGATCGCGATGTACGAGCAGGGCGTGGCCGACGGCACTTGCGACTCGGTCTTCACGGTCAACAAGTTCCAGACGCGCTTCTACCGCGAAGACACCAGTGCGATCAACCACGACCCGAACAACCTGATCCGCACCCAAGACCTCGAACCCTGGTTCGAGGAGAACTCGAACCTGTACCTGTTCTCGCGAGCCAGCTTCGCGAGCACGAATGCGCGCATCGGCCGCAAGCCACTGATGTATCAGATGGGCCGAACGGAGTCCGTGGATATCGATGACCAGGAGAGCTGGTACATGGCCGAAGCGATGTCGAAGTACCTGCTCCACCAAGGCGCCTGAAAGAGGCTGGGAATCCAAACGATGAAAGTGCTTGTTACCTGCCCCCCGATGCTGGGGATGATCGACGAATTTCGCCCGCTCTTCGAGCAGCGCGGTGTCGATGTGACGCCGGCCAAGGTCGTGCAGACGCTGACTGAAGACGAGTTGTGCGAGCTTTTGCCGCAGTTCGACGGTTGGATCATCGGGGACGATCCCGCCAGCCGACGCGTTTTTGCCGCCGGCAAAGCGGGCGAGTTGAAGGCCGCCGTGAAGTGGGGCATCGGCGTCGACAACGTCGATTTCGCGGCCTGCAAGGAAATGGGAATCCCCATCATCAACTGCCCGAACATGTTCGGTGCCGAAGTGGCTGACGTCGCGATGTCGTACATCGGTGCGCTGGCCCGCGAGACTTACATCATCGACCGCGGCGTGCGCAACGGCCTCTGGCCGAAGCCACGAGGCATTTCGCTGGCGGGCCGCACGCTGGGCCTCATTGGCCTGGGCGACATCGGCCGCAACGTGGCCCGCCGCGCGCTCGCCGCCGACATGAAGGTCGTCGCGTACGACCCGTTCTTCCAGGGTGCGCTGGCCGGCGACGTCGAACGCGCCGAGTGGCCGCGGCGCGTCGAAGAGGCCGATTTCCTCGCATTCACCTGCGCCCTCACGGCGAGCAATCGCCACATGCTCGATTCAGATGTCTTGAGCCGCTGCAAACGGGGCGTTCGCGTGGTCAACGTGGCGCGTGGGCCGCTGATCGACGAAGCAGCGCTGGCCGACGCGTTGACGAGCGGACAAGTCCATTCGGCTGCGCTCGACGTGTTCGAGGTGGAACCGTTGCCGGGCGATTCGCCGCTGCGGGCCATGCCGCAGACGATCTTCGGCTCGCACAACGGTTCGAACACGGTCGACGCCGTGCGGCGCTGCAGTCATTTGGCGATCGACACGCTGCTCGGCTATCTCGGCGTCGCGAAGGCGGCGTGATGTCCCGCACGCCCGTGGCCGTCGTGACCGGTGCTGCCGGCGGCATCGGCATGGCGCTCGTCGATACGTTCGAACGGGCGGGTTGGCAGGTCGTCAGTGTCGACCGCCAGCCCTTGAATCGCGAGGGTCACGTTTGCGCCGATCTGGCCGCGTGTGTCGACCCCGACCACGACGATCATCGCCGCCTCATTCAAGCCCTGCAGGGCGCAACCGGTGGTCGGCTGAAAGCCCTGATCGCCAACGCTGCGCACCAGGTCGTCAAGCCCTGCGGCAGCATCACGGCAGCCGACTGGCAGCAGACACTGGCGGTCAATCTGCTGTCTCCGTTCTGGCTGGCAATGGCGTTTCGCGAAGAACTGGCAGCCAACAAGGGCTCGTTCCTGGCGATCTCGAGCATTCACGAGCGCCTCACCAAGCCGGGGTTCGTTGCGTACGCCACCAGCAAGGCGGCGTTGTCGGGCATGGTCAGGGCACTGGCCGTCGAACTGGGCTCCGAGGTCCGCTGCAACGCGATTTGTCCTGCCGCGGTGGCCACGCCGATGCTGCTGGCGGGCTTCGAGTCACGGCCCGAGGCGCATGCGAAGCTCGAGTCTTTCCATCCGGTAGGTCGCCTGGGGCAGCCGGCCGAGGTGGCGAGCGCGGCGCTCTTTGCCTGTTCGGAAGCCGCCGGCTTCCTCAACGGCTCGTGCATCGACCTCAGCGGCGGCATCGGCGCGCGCCTGCACGACCCCGTCTGATGGGCGCGGGCCGGCATCTCTCGCAGTTCACCAACCTGGCGATCCACGGAGGCTCCTCATGGGAATCGTGAACCAGAAGTTCTCCAGTGCGGTTCGGATCGCGCGGACGGAGGGCTGGCGCGGGATTGTCAGAGCGTTGGAGCGCAATGCCGGCGTCGGCGGCTTCCAGACCGGCCTTGACGAGTGCGACATCGTCTGGCGTTTCTTCAAGGGGCGGCCGTCCGAGCACCTCATGGTCGACATCGGTGCCCACATCGGCGGTTCGCTGCGCCCGTTCGTCCGCAATGGCTGGCAGGTCTACGCGTTCGAGCCGGACCGCGCCAACCGCGCCAGGCTCGAAGCCACATTCGGTCGCTTCAAGAATCTGGTGATCGACCCACGCGCAGTCTCCAACGAGCCGAAGTCGGGCGTCACCTTCTACCGCAGCGACCAGTCCACCGGCATCAGCAGCCTCTCCGCGTTTCATGACTCGCATCAGGCCGGCGAATTGGTCGACATCACGACGCTGAGCGACGTCATCCGCAAGGCCGGCATTACCGGCATCGACTTCCTGAAGATCGATACGGAAGGCCACGACCTCTTCGTGCTGCAAGGGCTGCCCTGGGACATCGTCAAGCCGCGCGTGGTGCTCTGTGAATTCGAGAACAACAAGACCGAGCCGCTCGGCTACCGCTACGAGCAGCTGGCCGGTTATCTCATCGATCGCGGGTACCGGCTGATCACGTCCGAGTGGTATCCGATCCAGCGTTATGGCATCAGCCATCGCTGGCGTCGTTTTGCCGAAGGGCAGCCACCGGCGCTGGTCGACCACACCGGGTGGGGCAACATCCTGGGCGTGCGCGACGCTGCCGATTGGGCTGGCGTGCGCGCCGCCTGCGATGCCGCGGCCGCCAAAGAGCGCGCCGCCGGCGCATGACGATCGACCGATGCGCGCAACGCAGTCCCTCGGTGGTACAGACAAGCGGCCCGACGGCGAAGGCTTCCGCTTGAAGTGGGCCTTTGTCCGCCTGTGGCGGTCGCCGACGGCCACCACCTGGGGCAGTCTGGCCGTTCGCCTGGCAGGCGTGCTGGTCGTCCTGCCTGTCGTGCTGGTGCGATTCGCCCCTGCGGACGTGGCGCTCTGGCAGCTTTTCACGACGCTCTTCACGTTGGCGCTGCTGCTGGACTTCGGCCTCGCGCCCACGTTCACGCGGCTGCTGGCTTTTGCCCGGGGCGGCGCTTCGATCGCCGACATGGCCGACATGCGCCGCCGCGAAGACGGCCCCGCCGAACGCGGGGATGCCGTCGTCGTGGCGGTGTTCGCCACCTTGCGCTGGCTGTACCCGCGCCTGGGCCTTGCCGTTGTCGTGCTGTTCGCCGCCTTCGGCACCGCGGCCCTTCGGGTGCCGGTGGCGCAGACGGCCGACAGCGAGGCAGCCTGGTTGGCATGGGCCTTCGTGCTCGGCTCCAGCGCCGTCGGGCTTTGGGGTGGCGCCTACTCGGCTGCGCTGCAAGGCATGGACAGCATTGCGAGGATGCGCCGCTGGGAAGTGGCCACCGGCCTGGCGCAGATCGCCTGCAGCATTGCCGTGCTGGCGCTGGGCGGCGGCCTGCTTGCGCTGGTGGTCGCGTACCAGGCGTGGGTTGTCGTCGGTGCCGTACGAAACCGCCTGCTGCTGCAGTCGATCCATCCCGAACTGTTCACCAGCCCCCCGTCCGCCGATGCCCGAGTCCTCGCCGTCATGTGGCCGCCCACATGGCGCAGCGGCCTCGGCGTCTTGATGAGCAGCGGCGTCATCCAGCTCAGCGGTGTCGTCTACAGCCAGATGGCGCCGGCTGCCGAAGTGGCCGCATACCTGCTCGCGCTTCGGCTGATGACGCTCATCAGCCAGTTCTGCCAGGCGCCGTACTACAGCAAGCTCCCCGGCCTGGCACGGCTGTATGCCAGCGGAGACACCGTGAACCAGTTGCGCCTGGCCCAGCGCGGCATGCGATTCGCCTATTGGGTGTTCGTCGGCGGCGCGCTTGCCGCTGCGCTGCTGGCGACACCCTTGCTCGGCTTGATCGGCAGCCGCACGCCTTTCGTCGCCCCCGGCGTCTGGGCGTTGATGTCGCTGGCGTTCTTCGCCGAACGGGCCGGCGCCATGCACCTGCAGCTTTACAGCCTGACCAACCACATCGTCTGGCACATCGCCAATGGCGTAACCGGGACCATCGTCGTCGTCTTGGCGGTCCTGGGCTACCGGTGGTGGGGCAGCTACGCTTTTCCGGCCGCGATGCTGCTGGCCTACGCCGGCTTCTACTGCGTCTATTCGATGGCCCACACGCGCAAGGCGTTCAACCTGCGGATCTGGTCGTTCGAGTCGCGCGCCGCGCTGCCGGCGGCGGCCGCCCTTTGCATCGGTCTGGGCCTGGCCCTGGCCTTTCCCCTTCGTTTCTAGAACCGTCTGAATGGAAGCTCAAGACTCCTACCTGCTGCAACAGCGCGCCACGCTCAACCCCTATCGCGTGGGCGCCAGCTTCATGCTGCAGCGGCTGAAGTGGGACGTCAACCCGCAAAGCTGGCGTTCGCGCGGCGTGCTGCGCGACTGGAAAGACCGCTACCGCGACGGCAAGGCCGTGATCCTGTGCAACGGCCCCAGCCTGCTGAAGGTGGACTTCGACCTGCTGCAACGCAAGGGCGTGTTCTGCTTCGGGCTGAACAAGATCAACCTGCTGTTCGACAAGACTTCGTTCCGCCCCAACTGCGTGGTCAGCGTCAACGGGCTCGTGCTCGAGCAGAACGCCGCCTTCTACAACCAGACCGACTTGCCGCTGTTCCTGGATTCGTACGCCTCGGCCTTCGTCAAGGGCCGGCCGAACGTGGCCTTCGTGCACACCAATACATTCCCGAGGTTCGCGCGCGACTGCACGGTCAGTATGTTCCAGGGCTTCACGGTCACCTACGTTGCGATGCAGTTGGCGTTTCACATGGGCTTTCGCTCGGTGGCGCTGGTCGGTGCCGACCACACCTTCGCCTCCAAGGGCCCGGCCAACAAGACCGTGGTTTCCGGCGAGAAGGACGAGAGCCACTTCGACCCGAACTACTTTGCCGGCGGCATGAAGTGGCAACTGCCCGACCTGTTTCAAAGCGAAGTGGCCTACACGATGGCGCGCGACATGTATGCCGCGTTCGGCGGCGAGGTCGTCAACGCGAGCGTGGGTGGCAAGCTCGAGGTCTTCGAGCGCCGCGATCTTGCCGATTTTCTGGCTGCGTAGGAGCAAAAGATGGTCGGAGCAACCTGGGTTCTGCTCGCCGCGCTGATGCTGTTTGCGACCAGCCTGCTGATGCACGGCTTCATCGACGGCCGCTGGGCGTTCGCACGCTTGCCGATCACCTGGTTCTACGCTTCCTGGCTCATTGGTCTCTTGCTTCTCGCGATGCCGCTGTTCAGGTACTTCGAGGCGTTCAGTGCGGAAACGGCTGGCTACCTGCTTGCGGTGTTGGCGGCGTTCTCGGCCGGCAGCGTGATTGCCGCGTTCTGGGCGCGAAGGTCGTCGCGGCCGGCCCGGCAGACGGGCGCGAGCGGCGTGCCGACCCCCGGGGCGGACGTGTCGTCGACCTTGCTGGTCACGCTGCTTGTCTTGGGCGTCGTCGGTACGTCGCTGCTGATGGTCAACACCGTGCTGGGCGGCAACCTGTCGCTGAGCGACCGCTTGGATTCCGCCAACTTTGCTGCTGTTCGTTCGCAGACGATGAGCTCCGAGATCAGCGCCATCGGCCCGCTCTTCGGCCCGGCGACCCTGATGTCGTCGATCGGCAGCCTGGGGGTCGCCTTTGTCTTCTACCTGCGCGGCGCACGCGCCGCGGGGTCCGCGGCCAGGTCGAAGTGGCTGCGCCGCCTGGCGTTGTTCGTGCTGGTGATCAACATGCTTGTCGGCTTCGTCGGCTTCGGCAGCCGCATGTTCGCGATTTTCGGCGTGCTGGTGGCCTTCTTCGCCTTCATGGAAGGACGCTGGTCGATCGGCGAGCGGCTCATCGCCAAGCGGCTTACGTTCAAGGGCTTCTTCGTCATCTTGTTGTCGGCCATCGTGACGCTCGTGGCACTCTGGGTGGCGGCGACCATCTTCCTGGAGAAGCGAGTTCAGCGACAGGACCCGCAGACGCTGCTGTACCGGACGCACCGTGCGTCTTTCTCGCCGCTGGTGTACGACCTGACGCGCAACGACAGGCCCACCCAGTACTTCATGCTCAGCCTGAGCTACCTGACGACGCCGATCCCGACGCTGACGTTCTACCTGGATTTGCCCGAGTCCCGCCAGCCCGGCCCGTTCTACGGTGAGTACGACTTTCCCGCAGTCTGGCGCTGGGGTCGGCGGCTGACGTTCTCGGGCGATCCCTATTCGTGGGAAAAGGCGCGCTACGACATCTTCAAGCCGCTCGGCGACATCGGTTTCGGCACCAATGTCTGGTCCACGCTGGTCCGCGATCTGATGGCCGATTTCGGCAAGAGTGGGGCGCTCGCGTTTCTTGCCGTGCTCGGATTCTTCGTGCAGCGTGTCTTCGACCTGCAGCGGCAGGCTCCATCGGCGCGAAGGGCGGGTCTGCTGGTGTACCTGCGGTTGCTGCTGGTTTTTGCCGGGCTCATCAGCATGCTGTTCATGACGCAGATCTATTGGCCCCTGTACTTGGCCGCAGTGCTGGCTATCTTAGGCGGCGGGAAGGCGCGTCGCGTGGCGTCTGCATCTTCGTTGGTCATCAAGCCAGCTAGCTTCCGTACCTGATGGCGGCCGCGCTCTCCATATCCCCTTCCACCGTTCGCACGACGGACTTCACTGGAAGCCTCGACGGCCTGCGGGGACTGCTGGCTATTTGGGTCATGCTTTCCCACGTTACACAGTTTGTGGCAGGTCCTGGTGGTTTGATCACGCGAGGTGGAATCGCTGTTGACCTGTTTATGTTCGTTTCGGGCTTCCTGATGGTGTGGACGGTTTCGATGCGCGAATCGAAAGAGCCATCATCGTCCATTGCTACGTGGGGAAAATTCTTCACTCGACGGTTCTTCAGAATCGCGCCACTGTACTTTCTGTTGTTGGTTCCAGCGTATCTGTTCGATGAGCCATTTTTGCGTCTCATCGAAAATGTCTATGCTGCTATTGGCCAAGGATTCGATCGCCCGTTTCGTCAATGCGTGCCCTCCACGGCCGTTGATGTACTCGCGCACCTTTCATTCGTTTTCGGGCTATTTCCATGCACGTCGTCGAGAAATGTCCTGCCAGACTGGAGCCTGTCGCTGGAGATGCAGTTCTACGCCGTCTTCCCACTGCTCTTTCTGGTGCTGATTCGCACCCGTGGTGCGGCGTTGGCTATTTTCTGTGTGGCCCTTGCGGGAGTGGCAGGGTTGGCCCAGGCCGTCGTTGGCCTGGGAATCATTGATCCGTCGCGCCTCATCTCATATCCGCAACCCTCCATTTTGCCGTTGCGCATCAATTGCTTTGTTGTTGGCATGGCGCTGGCATTGCTCGTATGGCGCCGTTCCCCTGACGTTTGGCTGCTTGGGGCGCTGCTTGTCAGCCTCATTCCGTTTCAAAGGCTGTCGTTTATTGCGATTGGCGCGATGCTAGTGTTGATGCTGCTTGCTCGCGCTGACGTATGGTTGCGATGGAACGCGAGCTACGCCGCACCCCTGCGAATGGTCGAAGGACTTTTGCGATGGCGGGTTTTGCGGTTTTGCGGTGACGTATCGTTCGGTGTTTATCTTGTCCACCTATTGCTTCTGTTGCCGTTGATGACAGTGCTAAATGGTTGGGACGGTTTTAGAGCGATGAGTGGTAATTTGAAATTCGTTGGCGTTTCGGCGATTGCTATTCCGATGGTGCTGCTCGTGGCATGGCAACTTCATGTTTGGGTTGAAAAGCCCATGATTGATCTCGGCCGCCGTTTGACGAGCTCGCGGTAGCCGCTTTGTCGCTGCAATGGAATTTCAGGATCCTCCCTCAATGACAATTGCTTTCGTCATTGCCGTCTACAACGGTGCGGCGACGCTCGAGCGAACGCTCGACAGCCTTGCTGCGCAGACGCGTCGCCCCGACCAGGTGATCGTCATGGATGGCGGTTCGACAGATGGAACCCAGCAGATTCTGGCGCGACGCAGCGACGTCGTGACCCTTTGGCGCAGCGAGAAGGACGCCGGCATCTACGACGCATGGAACAAGGCGCTGGCGCACGCCAGCGCCGAGTGGGTGGCATTTCTGGGCTCGGACGACTACCTCTGGGATGAGCACGTCTTGCAGCGCCTGGAAGACATCCTGGCCACCGTGCCTGCCGACGTGCCGTTCGTCTACGGCCGGCTGATGGAGGTCGATGCGTCCGGCGCGGTGGTCGGCCAGCGCGGCCAGCCGTGGGTCGACTGCAAAGCCTCTTTCGCCTTCGCGATGCCACTGCCGCACCCGGGCATGCTGCACCGGCGTTCGGCGTGTTTCGCGGCCGGCGGCTACGACCCGCGCTATCGCATCGCCGGCGACTATGCGTTGCTGCGCCCCGTGCTGATGAAGCATGCGCCGCTGTTCGTCGACCTGGTGGTTGCTGCGGCGCAGGAGGGCGGCATTTCGACCCGCGCCGACAAGCGGGTGCTCAGCGTGCGCGAAGCCGGGCGCGTCATCACCGCTGCCGGCGAGCGCAAGCCCTGGCGCTGGTATCTGATGCTGTTCAAGAATCAACTGCGCCACACGCTCTGGCGGGCGTTGGGTGATGCGGGCCTGGAACGGGTGCGACGCATGGTGGGCTCGGGGGCTCGTGTGCAACATCCGGTCGCGGGCTCAAGCGACCGTTAGACATCACCAACACATCCCTCACGTGGCCCGTCGAAGACCCGAGTCCGTCTTGTGGCATGCTTACACCACGTAGTTTCCGCCTGGAGTTGAAATGACCGAGAGCGTCCTCGAATTTCACGAGAGAGTTCTGAGCCTCCCACCCGACGAGAGGGCGGCACTAGCCGAACTCCTCCTCGCAAGCCTCGAACCCAAGTCTGCCGCGCAGCGAGCATGGGTGCAGCTTGCTAGCAGGCGCCGCGAAGATGTGCGCTCTGGCAAGGTGAACATGATTCCTGGCGAAGAAGCCATTGCACGAATCCGGGCCAAGATTACGTGAGCCACTGGATTCATCCAGAGGCCGAAGCCGAACTCGAAGAGGCCACTCTGTATCTTGCGGAGCACGCCAGCCCAGCGCTTGCCAAGGCCTTACTTCTAGAGTACGAACGGATCCTAGGTCTATTGGTCGAGAACCAGCAGAGCGGCCCGCATTGCGAATTCGGGTTGCGGCTCTACCACTTCGATCGCTTTCCGTACACGGTGTTCTACGAGGAAGATGCCAGCCTCGGCCCGCAAATCTACGCGGTGGCCCCGCAGGCACGCGATCCCGGCTACTGGCTGGGCCGTCGCGAGCGATGAGGGTGCTGCAGGTTCACAACCGGTACCGCAGGCCCGGTGGCGAAGACACGGTACTCGCCAATGAGGCGCGCCTGCTTCGCGAGCAGGGGCACCAGGTCGATCTGCTGGAGGTGCGAAACGACGAGCACGACCCGCAGACGCTGGGCCAGAAGCTCGCCGCGGCGCGCGACGTGGTGTGGTCGGCCGCGGGCACCGCTGCCATGGACGACGCGCTCGGCCGATTCCGGCCCGACGTCGTGCACGTCCACAACACGTTCAACAAACTGAGCCCCGCCGTCCTTCGCACGGCAGCCGCGCGCCGCGTGGCGGTGGTCCACACGCTGCACAACTTTCGGGCGCTTTGCGCCAATGGGCTTCTGCTGCGCGAAGGCCGGCCGTGCGAGCTGTGCCTGGACAGCGGCCGCTTGAATGCCATCCGCCACCGCTGCTATCGGGGCAGCCGGGCTGCTTCGGCGGTGGTCACGTTCACCGGCGCGTTGCACTTGCGGGCAGGCACGTTCGCGCAGCGCGGGCTGCGCTTGATCGCCTTGACGGAATTTGCGCGCGCGGTCTTTCTGCGTGGCGGCGTCGATGCCCGCGTGCTGCGCGTGAAGCCGAATTTCGTCTATCCGTCGGCCGTCACGGCGCCACGCGAGCAGCGCATCGTCTTTGTCGGGCGTTTGGCGCCCGAGAAGGGCGTCGACCTTCTGCTCGATGCCTGGCGGCGGCTGCGCCCGCCGGGCTGGACGCTGGACCTGCTGGGTGATGGCGAGGTGGGCAAGGACGGCGCGCGCGATGGCGGAGAAGGGGTGCGGTTTCTGGGCTGGCGTTCCCCGCCGGAGGTGATGCAGAGCGTGGCCGGCGCGCGCTTCCTGGTGATGGCCTCCCGCTGGTATGAAACGTTCGGCATGGTGCTGGTCGAGGCGTTCTCGGCAGGCACGCCCGTCATCGTTCCCGCGCTCGGCGCCATGGGTGAGTTGGTCGACGACGGTGTCTCGGGCTTTTGTTTTACGCCGGGCAGCGTGGAGTCTCTCGTTCAGACGATGGCCAAGGCCATCGCCCTGCCGCCGGCAGCGTGGCAGACGATGAGCGAGGCCGCCGCCCGGTCCTACGAGCAGCGTTTTTCACCGGCCACGAACTACCAGCAATTGATGGCGATCTATCGCGAAGCGATCGACGAAGCGGCCCCGTGAAGATCCTTCTCTACAGCTTGAATTTCGCGCCCGAACTCACCGGCATTGGCAAGTACAGCGGTGAAATGGCCACCTGGCTGGCTGAACGTGGCCACGAGGTGGAGGTCGTCTGCGCCGCCCCGTACTATCCGGAATGGCGGGTTCACGCCGGTTTTGGCGGGTGGCGCTATCGGCGCGAGGAACGTCATGTCGGCTCGGGCTCGCTGAAGGTCGCGCGCTGTCCCTTGTGGGTGCCCTCGCGCCCGAGCGGCGCCAAACGCCTGCTGCACCTGCTTTCCTTTGCGCTGACCAGCTTGCCGGCGCTGGTGCGCGGCCTGCGCCGGCGCCCGGACGTCGTTTTCGTCGTGGCGCCCGCTTTGCTGGTGGCACCGCAAGCGCTGTTTCTGGCCGGCTGGAGCGGCCGGCCGACGTGGCTGCACGTGCAGGACTTCGAGGTCGACGCCGCGCTCGACATGGGTATCGTGCAGGGCGGCTGGCTGGGCCGCATGGCCCGGCGGGTGGAGGCCATGCTGCTCGCGCGCTTCGACCGGGTCTCTTCGATCTCCGAAGCCATGTGTGCGCGGTTGCGGCAGAAGGGCGTGCCCGCGGAGCGCGTGGTGCTGCTGCCGAATTGGGTCGACCTGAAAGCCATCACGCCCCAGCACGGCCTCAACGGCGTGCGCACCGAGTTGGGTATCGGAGCCGATACGACGCTGTTGCTCTATGCCGGCAACATGGGCGAGAAGCAGGGGCTCGACGTGCTGATCGACGTGGCAAGGCGCCTGCACGGCACGCCGGGGCTGGTGTTCCTGATGGTCGGCACCGGCGCCGCGCGCAGCCGGCTGCAGGCCCAGGCGCAGGGGTTGCCGAACATGGTCTGGTGGCCGCTTCAACCCGCCGAGCGGCTGAACGAATTGCTGAATGCCGCAGATATCCACCTGTTGCCGCAGCGCGGCGACGTGGCCGATCTGGTGATGCCGTCCAAATTGGGGGGCATTCTGGCCAGCGGGCGCATGGTGATCGGCACCGCACATGCCGACACCGAACTCGGCCGCGTCCTGGAACGCACCGGTGTTCGCGTCGACCCCGGGCGGCCCGAACTTCTGGCCGAAGCGATCATGCGCTATGCCGCCGATCCGCAAGCGCGCGGCAGGCTCGGTTCGGCAGGCCGGCGGCATGCCGAGGAAACACTGGACATCGACCCTGTGATGATGCGCTTTGCGCATTCCGCAGCAGGCATGCGGCACTGATACGCCGACGCAACCGCGCGCCGCATCTAACAAGGAGGACTGTCAATGCGCAACGAATTTGTTCTTTCAACGCTGCAACGATTGCAGGCCGATGGCTGGCTCGCGCCCACCGACTCGGTGCTCGCGATCTGCGCAGCGGACCCTGAGAAGCGCGTCTTCATGGCGGCTGGCTTGAAGGCGGCGACGATTTCGAATCTCGATGACCGGCTGGGCTCACCCGACTACGCTCCCTATGCCTGGAGCTACCAGGACGCTCAGAACCTCAGCTTTGACGCATCGTCGTTCGACCATGTGTTCGTCTCGGACGGTCTGCATCATTGCGACTCGCCGCATCGCGGCTTGCTGGAAATGTTCCGGGTGGCGCGCAAGTCGGTGATCGTGTTCGAATCGCGCGACAGCCTGCTGATGCGAATGGCGAACCGGCTCGGCCTGGTGCCGCAGTTCGAGGTCGAGGCCGTGATCGGCAGCGGCTTGAGCCATGGTGGCGTCAACAACACCGAGGTGCCGAACTTCGTGTATCGATGGACCGAGCGCGAATTCGAAAAGACGATCGCCTCGTTCCATCCGGTGGGGCCGTGTCGCTTCAGGTATTTCTACAGCATGAATCTGCCGACGGCGCGAGTCGGAATGAGCGGCAGCTTCCTGAAGACGCTCGCGGTGCGCCTGGCCGTTCCGGTGGCCAAGCTATTGGAATGGGTGGTGCCGTCACAGGGCAATTCGTTCTGCATGCTGGCGCACAAGCCCGGCGAGGCGGAGTTGTGGCCTTGGCTGGAGATGCGGGATCGGAAGGTCCAGTTTCGGCGAAGCTACGCCGAGCGATTCAAGGCGGCGCGCTGAAGGTCAGCTATAACTCCAGCTTGGAACAGTTTGTTGACGCTAACCTTCGGAGTAGCCAATGGCATCGAGTTTTCGTTTGATGAGCGGCGCCGTCGCAATCGCCTTGTCCCTGGTCTCTGGCTTGGCGCACGCTACGTGGCATGTCATAGAAGAGGGCGAGTTCTACCCGGACTTTGACGACCCGAACGCTCCCGATGTGTTCAACATCTATCCTGCCGAGATCTATGATCCGACCGACTACTTTGCCGGTAATGTAGGTACCGCGGGCGACACCAGCGACACGCTCATGCTCCGCATGGGGCCCGATGACTATCCGTACTACAGGTTGACTGAATTCCGTGTGACGATGGTCGGGCCTTGGCCGCCATCGGGCGGTGAAGTCCTGAAAGTCGTTTTGACGGCAGTGGAGCCTGGCATTCCGTTGCTGTCGATCGACTTGACGGCCGACCCCTCCGGCCGTTCGTACTACGTGAGCAGCAACCTGAACCTTGCCTATCATCTGTACAGCTTGAGCCTTTCCACCGCCGGTCTGAACCCACAACAAAGTGGAGGGGTAGGGTATGGCATAGGGTTCACCATCCAGACGATCCCTGAGCCGGCGCAATGGGCCATGGTCCTGGCCGGTCTGGCGGGCATTGCCGGTGTGCAATACGGAAAGCGCGGGCGCTCGAACTTGTCACCACGGAAGCCGAGACATTCAAGGCGGCGAGGTAAAGCGGCCGGCGCGGGTGCCCCGGCGGCCAATCCACAGTCCCAGCAAGCCAATTCCGGCTGCCCCCATTGCAAGTGAAGATGGTTCCGGGACGGGTGTCACCTTGAATGCAATATCGGAGTTCCAAGTTTCCTGGGATGCTGTTCCTGTGTAATAGAACTGGCCCCCGGCGTAATCTGTCCCCAAAATCTCATCCCGATCAAAATAGGTGAACCTGGCATATGTCTCGAGCGCCGTATTGGGCGGGGGAGTGGCAAAACCCGGAGAGGAGGCTGCCACTGTGTATGACTGGCCAGGGTTCAGTGCCACCGACGAGAAGTCGACGGTCAGCAGTCTGACTTCCGCAGAATCGCCTGGAAATGAGTAGATGGTTGTGCCTTGTGCCAACAAGGGGCCGGAAAGTCCGTCACCAGCATATAGGCTGTATTGAAGCGCCTCGTCCTGCTGGAGCTGCGCTGCGGCGAAGTAGAAACCGAACTGCACACGCGGATCCTCTGCAGTGAAGGACTGCGCAATGCCGGTATGTTGGGCAGAGGGATGCCCCGGTACATAAAAATTCTCGGCAACGTTCACCACGTAGCCAATGCCAGGGTCCGGCGGGTTGTCGATCGTCCCAGCGAATGACGGACCCAACCCCAGCACTATGGCGAGAAAAATTACGACGAGCCTTGTGATCAAGAACATGCTTCCCTCCCAGGAAAATTGATCTTCTCGGACAACCTATCGACCTATCGACCTGCCGAACTCGTCACGCTGATTTCAGCCACGCACAGGCTCGATGTTACTGTGGCATTCGAGATGAAGCCTATCCAGTTGAGATCGCGCCACGCCGGCGAGACAGGCGGCAGGTTCGGCACGGTGCTGACTTTGCCGCTTCCGTCGCGGACTTCGAGTTGCCAGCGTGCGCCGGGTGTGCCCAGCGGCGACGTGACGCGTATGCGCATCCATTGCCCCACGCTGGCCGGCGCCACCACCTTGCCGCCCACCGCAACGCCGGCCGCGGTGATCCGCAGCGAAGGCCCGGTGTGGAAGACCCGGTCGTTGTCGCGCCACTCGTGCAGAAAGTTCGTGTTGGCGTCGATGAGGATCGAGAATTCGGCGACGTCGGTGCCGGCTTCGTGGGTCAGGCTGGCGAATGCGTGCGGATCCCACGGCTTGGCCATCGCCGGGCTGTCGTTGAACTGAAGGCAGCGCCCGCCCGGTGCCGATGCGTTCTCGACCAGGTGGATGGCTTGCTTGTCGCCAGCCGGCATGTAGGTCAGGCCGGCCGGCTGGCTGCCAACGGCGGCACCGCGCAGATCGATGCTCACCGGCTGCGGCGGTGCTACCGCGGCGACGGGCGCACGAGTCGCGACGGCAACCCGGGCGCTGGCAACGACTGCACCGTCCGTCGGCCCGGCCTGCGCGACCACGCGCGCCAGACGTGCCGCACTGGCGGTGTCGAAGCCGTCGAACTTGATGGCCTTGGGTTCGGCGCTGGCGGTCACGGTGGCCTTCGAAGCGGAGCAGCCGGCGCCGCACGGGCTGAGGTCAGGTGGCGCAGCGGCCAACGCGGCCGAAACCAGGTTGCCGGTGAACGCCAGTTCAGGACTGCCGGCCAGGCCATCGAACGGCTTGTTCGACTTCGGGACGAACACGTTGCCTTCCAGCGTGGCCTGCGGGGTCTTGCCGCTTGTCCGCGACAGCAGGACTTCAGCCTTCGTGCCGCCGGCGAATACGTTTTGCCGCACCGTGAGCTGGCGGCCGCCGTTCAGGTGATAACCGCCGCCGTCGGTACCCAGCACCACGTTGTTTTCCACGACGAGGTCGCTGCTGCCCAGGTCGTTGTAGATGCCCCAGGCGCCGAGCGCGCGGCCGCCCGGGCCATAGCCGGGGTACGCACGCACGTCGCGGATCACGTTGCCCGAGATGACGGTGCCGGTCAGCACGCCCAACGTGTAGATGCCGCCCATGTCGGACATCTTCGCCTGGCCGATGTTGACGAGCAGGTTGTCCGTGATGCGGTGCCGCCCCGACGCCGAGGGGTTGAAACTCCAGTTCCAGCCGACCGAGATACCGGTGTAGCTGGTGTCGTGGATAAGGTTGTTGGCGACCGTGTTGTCGAAGCCCTGGCCCAACCAGACGCCCACGGCGCCCGGGAACAGCGCGCCGGTGCCGCCGATCTGGTTGCCGTCGATGGTGTTGCTTGCGCTGGGCGCGCGTTCGCCGGGGTTTTCTTTCGTCACGCCGACCTGGACCCCACCGCCGCCGAGCTGGCTGAACTGTGAATTGCTGACCCGCGAATCGCGCACCGAGCGGCGCAGCCAGACGCCATAGCCGGCGACATTGGTGAAGCTGCAGTGATCGATGGTGATGTTCCGTGCTGCATCGGCCTCGAAGGCGGCTCCAACGTCGACCGCGGCCTGCGAGTCGATGAATCCGGCCTCGGGCGTGAGGTAGCGGGTGTGGGCGAAACCCAGGCCACGGAAGGCCAGGTACTGGACCGGCTTGCCGGCGTCGCCCTGAATGACGATCAGTTTCTCCAGAACCGGCAGCACAGCTTCGATCGGCTTGCCCATTTGCGCCTCGGTGGGCAGGTACCGAACCTCCGATTCGGTGGCCACCCATTCCCCGCCGGCGGTGAGGGCGCTCGGCACGTTCTCGACGAAAAACCGCTGGCTCGACCCGGTGCTCAGAAAGGCCCAGCGCGCGCGCGGATTGAGGCGGATGGCGCCGCCGGGCCCGGCGGTGTCGGCAATCCGATGCTGGCTGCTGTTCCAGGAGTGCATGAGTTGCACGATGGCGCGTGAACGTTCGGCTGGCGGTAGGCGGCCGAGCCAGGTGCTGGCTTCGGCCGACGGCACGAACGCGCCGCGCCCGGTCTCGGCGGATGGTTCCGAATCGAGCGTCACGGCACGCTGCACGAACCAGTACTGGCCCGCCTTGGGCTGGCGCGCGAGCGTGGCCCATTGGCCACCGACGAAGAGCTGGCCACCCCCACGCCACGTATCGCGCGCCGCGGGCGGCAGGTCGAAGGCTGCCGGTACACCCGGCCGCGCGGCGCTTCGCTGAACCAAGGGCACGCCGCCAGACAGCGTAACCGTGCCGGCGGTCGCGGCCTCGTAGCTGACGGGCGCTTCCGCGGTGCCTGAATCGGCAGGCGTGAAGACCAGTGGCGCACCGAGGTAGTAGGTACCCGGCGCTATCGTGACCCGAATCGGTGCGCGCGCTTGCGCCGACTGGGCTCGCGCCAGCGCCTGTGCGCGAGCAAGAGAGCGCACCGGGCCATCGGTGCCCGAGGCGCTGGCTGCCGAGCCCGTCCAGCTATCGTTGCCCTGCGGCGAAACGTATATGCGCACATCGCCCGCTGCGATGGCTGCTGCAGCGGGCATGAGGGCGAGAGCGACGGCGATCAACAGGGAAGCAAACATGAGCCGACGATTTGAACATCAAATCGCGGCTCCGTTCCCCTGGATTCGCTCGCCTTGCCGGCGGGTGGACGCCGGCAGTTACTTCCGTTACTGCGGTTTCGGCGCGCCCTTCACTGGTTGTCCGCCTTCACGTAGCCGACGCAGGAGGTCGACGCAACGGCGGCGTCCGACACGAAGCCGAGCCAGTTCAGGCGCCGCCAGCCGCTGTCCTTCGGGGCCAGATTGTTCACCGTCGTCTTGACGCCTTGCGCGTTCGTCACTTCGAGCTTCCAGGTGCCGGCGCCGGTGCCGACCGCAGCCGTGATCTTGATCGTGATCCACTGTCCGACCGCCGCACTCGCCACGACCTTGCCCGCCACCGTCACGCCGGTCGGCTTGACGTGCAGCGACGGCCCGGTGAGGTAGACGAAGGAGTCGTCGCGCCACTCGTGCAGAAAGTCCGTGTTGGCGTCGATCATCAGCGAGAACTCGGCCACCGTGGTGCCGCTTGCATGGTTCAGCGTGGCGTAGCTGTAAGGCTCCCACAGTTTCGCGATAGCGGCCGAATCGGTGAAGCGCAGGCACTTGCCCGAAGGTGTACCGGTGCTCGTAACGGCCTGGATGTTCGTCGTCAGGTTGCCGGGCCGGTAGCTCATGTTGAGGGGTTGCCCGCCGACCGTAGCGCCCTCGAGATCGAGCACGTATCCCTTGGGGGGTGCTACGAACACCGGCGGCGGCGTGGCCGAGACTTTCGGGATTGAACTGGCGGGCAGGTTCGGAGGGCCGACGTTGGCGCTGACGGTGGCGACCCAGGCCGCGGTCGCCGCGTTGGCGCCGACCAGCGTGATGATGCGCGGATCGGTGCCGACGGTCAGGGTGGTGGCGACGCGCGAGCAGCCGGTTCCGCACTTGGCGAGATCCGACGGCGTCGTCAACACCCGATCCGAGACCTCATTGCTGGTGTACTTGACGTCAGGCGACGTTGCGTAGGCAACCAGCGGCGCCGTGTTCTTGGGGAGCAGCAGGTTGCCGCTGAAAGCCAGGTTGGTCGCCGGGTCCGAGCGCGAGACGCGCACCTCGGCGTTGTCACCGTACGCGAACACGTTGTTGCGGGTCGTGTTGTTGCGTCCATAGCTCAGTTCGTAGCCGCCGTCGCTGGTTCCGACTGCGACGTTGTGCTCCATCACGACACCGGTCGACGCGCCGTCGTTGTAGAGACCCCAGGCCCCCGAGCCATAACTCGGGTAGCCACGGACCTCGTGGATGACGTTGCCGGTGATCACGGTGCCGGGCGATTCGCCTGCCGTGTAGATGCCGCCCAAGTCGGCGAGCATGCCCTGGCCGATGTTCAGCAGCAGGTTGTTGTTGATCGTATTTCGGCCCGAGGTGGCGGTGCCGTATGCCCAGTTGAAGCCGACCGAGATGCCCGAGTAGGTCGTGTTGGCGATCAGGTTGTTCGACACCGTGTTGTCGAAGCTCTGGCCGATCCACACGCCGACTGCACCCGGAATCACCTTGCCGATATCGGTGATGCGGTTGGCATAGACCTGGTTCGCCCCGGTGCCCGCGGCGTAGGTGGGCGACTGTGCAACCAGACCCACCTTCACGCCACCGGCGCCCAGGTCGGCCATCGTGCAGTTCGACACCGTCGAGTCGCGAACGGAATTGCGAAACCACACGCCGTAGCCGCCGATCCGCGAGATGGAGCAGCCGTCGATCACGACGCGGCGAGCGGCGTCCACTTCGATGGCCGCTGCGATCGCGCTACCATCCTGGCCGTCGACGTAGCCTTCGTCGGGCGTCAGATAGCGCGTGTACATCAACGACAGGCCGCGGAATTCGAGGTCCTGCACATAGGTGCTCGTGCTTTCGGTGCCTTTGACGACGATCAGCTTGTCGACAATGGGCATGACGAGCCAGAACGTTCTGCCGGCGTCGGTGGTGGTGCTGATGTAGCGAACCTTGTCGCCGTCCCAGATCCACTCACCTGGCGCGTCCAGGGCGGAGGGCACGTTCTCGAGGATGTAGCGTTGATCCGTGCCGAAGTCGAGAAACTTCCACTTGGCGCGCGGCTTGACCCGGATCGACCCGGCCGGGGCTGCCAGGTCCGACACACGGTGCCGCCCGCTTGTCCACGACTGCATGATCGACAGGATCGCGCGCGAGCGATCCGCGCTGCTCAGACCGTTGACGACTGCCAACACGTCGGGAGTGGGCGCAAACGCTTCCTGGCCGAGCTGGTCGGCAGGCTCGCCTGCGACCGGCACGGCGTTCTGCACGAACCAGTAGCTGCCGACGTTGGGCGTGCGCGCCAGCGTTGCCCGGCGACCTTCCGCGAAGAGCTGGGTGCCGCCGCGCATGTTGGCCGCGTCGATCGCAGGCGCCGGGACCGTGAGCGTCTGGCCGGCGGCCGTCGGCGAAACGGAGCCAAGCGCCAGGCCGCCGAACAGCGTCACGGTGCCAGCTGTCTCGGCTTGATAGACGACCGGGTAGCCGGGCTGTCCCGAGTCGGCAGGGGTGAAGGTCAGCGGAGCGGTCAGCGCGTACTGACCCGGTGCGATCATGACGCGAACGAGTTGGCGCGTCGCGCCGGATGCCATCGCCGACAGCTTGGTGCGCGCTCGCAGTTGCGCTGTCGAAATGGTGCGCACGGGGCCGTCGGTCGAGGTTGCATTCTTGCTGGCCAGAGCGCCCGACCATGCATCGTTGCCCTGCGGCGAGACATAGATTTTCGTCTCGGACACCGCGGCAACCGCGACCGCGGTCGCGAACTCGGTGGGGGACTCCGCGGCGGCCGATTCGTCAGCCGACGTCTGCACCGACACCGTCTCGACCGGGCCGGGTGCTGGCGGCGTCACCAGCGCACTTTCGCCCGTCGCGACGACCTCGAGCGCCGTCTTCGTCTGGACCGCCAACGATTCAGCAGCCGGAGGGCCCGACGAGCTGGGGTTGGCGTTCGTAGCGACCGCTGATGAAGGGTCGATCGCCGCGGCAGAAGAGGGCGCTTCGGCGCCGCCACCGCATCCGGCCAACCAGGCTGTGCAAAGAATTACAGGCAGGAGCTGACGTGCCGCGCAGCGCGATAAGGAGTGGGCCATGAGTTCTCGGGTGATGGATGACGTAGCCAAGGTCATCCCCGGCGTGAGCCGTATCGACCTTGCAGAATCGGTCTTGCGCCGGTCGCGACGTGTCCTGTCTCTGCAGAATTTGAATGTCGCCTAGCGGCCAGTGTCCCTGGACACGAACTTTTTATCGGTGACGCCTGCCACGCTCTTGAGCCGTCGTGCGTAACGTTCGGAGTGTTGTTGTAAGTTTAGGTGTCATCGCGTCGTCGACGCCCGCCCGGCGTGGCCGCCGGACGCCGATATGTGACCAGGCGTGCCGATTCAGTGGCGTATCGACCTATCGGAAACCCTTGCTTCGCGGCCTGGGGGCTGGCAGGGAGCGCGAAGCGAGGGCGCGGGCCGGGCATCGCCCTTCCGCCGGGCCCCCCTGGACACGGGGGTCGCCCCGGTCGATGCTTGATCGGCCACAGGTCAGAAGCTATGGTGCGGCTCTTGCTATCCGCACACTTGGCGGATGGCGCTGGCAAGCATCAAGAGTGTGTGGGGACTTTCCCCGCGATGAAAGTAGGGCGCGACCATGAGCGGAGCGGGGGGAAGTGGCCTGTTGAGCAGGAAGGTCGTCATGCGAGCAGTCGCATGCGTCGGGTTCCTGGGCTGTCTGGGTGCCGTATTCGCGGTATATACCGGGGCATCAAGTCGGGTTGTGGTCAAGGCTGACGCTGAGGCAACCGGTGTCGTTCGACCGCAGACCCTCGCCAAGGAGACGGTTCCAGCCCGCCGTGAGGACCGGGCCGGGCCACAAATCGCAGCCGCGGCCAGTTCGCTTTCGGATTCTGGTTTGGACGCGCGCCCGAGCAATACGTCGTGCCTTGCCCTGCCCAGGCCCAGCGAGCCTGCGGCAGTTTCACTGACTACCGGGTTGGTCATAGGCTACACGCCGGTATCGGTCGCCTGGGCTCCGAGTGACCCGAACAAGTGGTACGTGCTGAATCGAACGGGGTACGCAACGCGGCTTCAACGAAACGGCACTTTGTTCACCTCGGCCGGCACGTTTGTCGACATACGCGATCGCGTCTTGGGGGGTGACGGGGTCTTGCTGGGGGAGGCGGGACTGCTCAGCATCACATTCCATCCCAAATTCGCGCAGAACGGCCAGGTATTCATCTACTACAGCGCGGTGGGAACCCAGGGGACCGCCTATGAGGCGCGCCTGTCCCGATTCATCAGCAGGGACGCAGGCCTGACCCTGGACAAGACCTCGGAGGAGGTTCTTCTTCGCATGCCGCGCACCGATACCATTCACTGGGGCGGTTCGATTCAGTTTGGTCTCGATGGGTTTCTGTATGCGGGGTTTGGGGACGGGCATGTCGATCCCAACGCGCAGAACATGGGCACCCTGCTCGGCAAGATGATCCGCATCAACGTCGATGTGTCGCCGGGCTATTCCGTCCCAGCTTCCAATCCGTTCGTGGGCGTTTCCGGTGCCAAACCGGAGATATACGCATTGGGCTTCAGGAACCCGTGGGGGTGGTCTTTCGATCGTGCCAACGGTGATATGTGGGTCGGTGATGTCGGCAACACGCTCTACGAGGAGGTCGACAAAGTCGTCAAGGGTGGGAACTATGGTTGGGCTGTTCTGGAAGGCCTGCAATGCACCGGAAAATTCCCTTGCGTTACCACCGGAATGATCGATCCCGTGCTGGTGTATCCACACGCCGGTTCTGCGCGCGGCGATGCTGTTATCGGCGGGTTCGTTTATCACGGAACCGCCATTCCGGAACTTAGTGGAATTTATATATTCGGCGACGTCGCTGGAAAGATCTATGCGCTGCGCTATGACACTGCCGGAAAACCGTATCGGCAGCAACTGGCAGAAACGACGACTTCGCCGCTGGCATTCGCTCAGGATCAAAACGGGGAGATTGTCGTCGCCGTGAGTGCCGGTTTGTTCTGGATTACGCCTTCGGGGCCCCCGCAGACATCGACTTTCCCCCAGTTGCTTTCGCAAACCGGATGTGTCGATGCAACAAAACCCTGGATTGCCGCGTCCGGGCTGATCCCTTACACGGTCAATTCTCCACTGTGGTCCGATGGTGCCGACAAAGAGCGATGGATTGCGCTTCCGAACGGGACCAAAATTCGGATTGGCACCAACGGAGACTGGGACTTGCCGGTGGGGTCGGTCGCCGTCAAGACGTTCCGAGTCGGCGGGAAACTTGTCGAAACGCGCCTGTTGATGCACCATGACGATGGGGAGTGGGCGGGCTACAGCTACGAATGGAACGACGCCCAGACCGACGCGACTCTGCTGGCCTCCGGCAAGGTCAAGACGGTCGGGAATCAGCAGTGGACATTTCCCAGCAGAAACGATTGCCTGGCGTGCCACTCCGATGTTTCAGGGCGAACGCTCGGCTTGGAAACCGGCCAGCTCAACAAGAGCTTTACCTATCCTCAAACAGGGCGGCTTGCGAATCAGTTGTCTACCCTCGACTACATCGGAATGTTCGAGATTCCTTTGAATCTGACCCCCGACCAGCTTCCCAGATTGCCGACGCCGACCGTTGCCGGAGACCCTCTGGATCTGCGAGCGAGGTCATACCTGCACGCCAACTGTGCGATGTGCCATCAGCCCGGCGGCGCTGGCCGCGGGCCCGAGGATTTTCGTTACAGTACGCCCACGGTCAGTATGGGCGCGCTCTACGTCATCCCGACGCAGTCGACATTCGGCATACCGGACGCGAGACTGTTGTACCCAGGCCATCCCGAGAAATCGATCATCAGCTACCGCATGCATACGGTTGACGTTGGCAAAATGCCGCCGCTGGCAAGGTCGCTGGTGGACGTCCAGGGTGTCGCGGTGGTGGATCAGTGGATCTTGTCCGGCCTTGGCATGGGCGTGGCAGACACCGACACGGACGGGTTTGCCGACAATGTGGACAATTGCAAGCGCACGTCGAATCCGAGTCAACTCGACAGCGATGCAGATGGCTTTGGCAACGCCTGCGACGCGGATTTCAACAACGATGGTTTCGTCAATAGCCTGGATCTGGGCATTTTCCAGAGGGCATTTGGCACGCAGGTGGGTCAGCCAAATTTCAACGCCAGCGCCGACATGAATGGCGACGGGCGGATAAATTCGTTGGATTTGGGGCTGTTCAAGGCCAGATTCGGTAAACCGGTTGGTGATCAGTAGCCGGCCGGCATTCAAACTCTTGGAGAAGTGCGATGAAGTCCAATGTCGAAATGATCAGATCCTCGCTTGTTGCACTGGCCATCGGTGCGGCGAGCGTCGGCGCCCATGCCGCCTCGGTGCAGGTGCTGGCGCCGGGATCGCCGGTGACGGCTGGCGACTCGTTTACGGTGTCCTTGTTCGGGTACGACTTTGCTTCTCTGGACGGCGGCGGTGCGGATCTGTCGTTCTCACCCGCGTTGCTTGAGCTGACCTCCGTGCAAGTCGATCCATCGTGGGACTTCTTCAGTCTGCCCGGGGAAATCGACAACGCCACCGGTCATTTGACCGGCATGTCATTCAACGTATGGGGGGCGAAGCAGGGCGACTTTGCCATCGCTTCGCTGCAATTCACCGCCAAGGCATCCGGGCTTGCCGCCATTGATTTATTCGGCAGCGACATGTTCCCGTTTGGTTCCGGCGGCGTGGAGGTGAACGTGGCCTTGATCGGCGCGCAAGTGCAGATCAATTCCCCCGTCCCTGAGCCTGGCACGTGGTTGCTCATGCTCGGTGGTCTGGGCTTGCTGGGTGCGCGAGCGTCGCGCCGGACGACAGCACGCGATTGACGGCCGCGCAAAACCGGAGGGCGCTTGCCCTCGGGCCGCGGGCAAGTCTATTGCTGGTTGTCCGCCTTCGCGTAGCCGACGCATGAGGATGATGCGACGGCGCTGTCCGACACGAAGCCGAGCCAGTTCAAGCGCTTCCAGCCGCTGTCCTTGGGCTGCAGGTTGTTCACTGTCGTCGTCGTGCCTTGCGCGTTCGTTACCTCGAGCTTCCAGGTGCCGGCGCCGGTGCCCAGCGCGGCGGTGACCTTGATCGTGACCCATTGACCGACCGGTGCTCCGGCCACGACCTTGCCGGCGACCTCGATCCCGGTTGCCTTGACGCGCAGTGAAGGCCCGGCAAGGTAGACGTTGGCATCGTCGCGCCACTCGTGCAGGAAGTTCGTGTTGGCATCGGTCATGATCGAGAATTCGGCGACCGTGGTGCCGCTCGCGTGATTCAGCGTCGCGTAGCCATAAGGTTCCCATTGGTTGGTGATCGCCGCGGAGTCGGTAAAACGCAGGCACTTGCCGGACGGCGTTCCACTGCTCGCGATGACCTGAATGTTCGTCGCGCTATCGCCGGTTCGATAAGACATATTGAGCGGTTTGCCGCCGACAGCCGTCGCGTCCAGGTCGAGCAGGTACCCCTTTGGCGGCGCTACGTAGACCGCGGGTGGCGTCGACGCAACCTTGGGAATCGCGCTGAGGGGCAGGCCTGGTGGGCCTGCCGTGGTGCTGAGCCCGATCACCCATGCCGTCGTGGCTGCATCCGCCCCGACCAGGGTGACGACGCGCGGATCGGCCCCTACGGTTAGAGTCGTCGCGACACGCGAACAGCCGGTTCCGCACTTTGTCAAGTCCGATGGTGTGCTCAGCACGCGATCCGAAACTTGATTGCCGGCATAGATGACATCGGGCGATGTCGCATACGCGACGAGAGGCGCGGTGTTTTTCGGCAGCAGCAGATTGCCGTTGAAAGCCAGATTGGTTTGCGGATCGGTGCGCGTGACCCGCACCTCGCTGCGGTCGCCAAAGGCCATCACGTTGTTGCGAATTGTGTTGCTGCGTCCAAAGTTCAGCAGGTAGCCGCCGTCATTGGTGCCGACGACCACGTTGTGCTCCATCACGATGTTCGTCGACGCTCCGTCGTTGTACAGACCCCAAGCGCCAGCCCCATAGCTGGGGTATGGACGGACTTCGTGAATCACGTTGCCGCTGACCACGGTGCCCGGCGACTCGCCAGCTGTGTAGATGCCACCCATGTCGGAAAGCGCACCCTGGCCGATGTTGATCAGCAGGTTGTTCGTTATCGCGTTGCGACCCGACGTGGCCGTCCCGTAGACCCAACTGAAGCCAACCGAAATACCGCTGTAGGTGGTATTGGCGATCAGGTTGTTCGACACCGTGTTGTCGAAGCTTTGGCCGACGAACACGCCCACGCCACCGGGAAGCACCTTGCCGGTCTCGGTGATGGTGTTGGCATGCACGTGGTTCGCACCGGTGCCTGCGGGGTCGGTGGGTGACTGCGAGCTCATGCCCACCTTGATGCCGCCAGCGCCGAGATCGGTCATCGTGCAGTTCGACACCGTCGAATCGCGCACAGAGTTGCGAAACCAAACACCGTAGCCGCCGGTTCTCGAAATGGAGCAGCCGTCGATCACTATCCGACGCGCTGCGCCTACCTCGAACGCCGCGGCGACCTCACTGCCGGCCTGGCCGTCCACGAAACCGGCATCGGGTGTCAGATAGCGCGTGTACATCAAGGAGAGGCCACGAAACTCGAGGTCTTGAACATAGACCTTGGCGGTCTCATTGCCGGCGACGACGATCAGCTTGTCGACAATGGGCATGACGAGCCAGAAGGTCCTGCCGACGTCGGCGGCGGTGGCGATGTAGCGAACCTTGTCGCCGTCCCAGATCCACTCGCCTGGCGCGTCCAGAGCGGAGGGCACGTTCTCGAGGATGTAGCGTTGATCGGTGCCGAAGTAGAGAAACGGCCATTTGGCGCGCGGCGCGACCCGGATCGCCCCGGCGGGCTGCGCAAGTGTCGACACCCGGTGTCGCCCGGTCGTCCACGCCTGCATGACCGTCAGTATCGCTCGCGATCGATCGTCGCTGCTCAGGCCGTTGATTGCGGCCAAGGCCTCGCTGGTTGGCGCAAATGCTTCCTGGCCGAGTTGGTCGGCAGGCTCGCTTGCCATCGGCACGGCGCCTTGCACGAACCAGTAGCTGCCGACATTGGGCGTGCGGGCAAGCGTCGCCCGGCGGCCTTCAGCGAAGAGCTGCGTGCCGCCGCGCATGTTGGCAGCATCGATGGCAGGCGCCGGGAGCGTGAGCAATTGGCCGACGGCGGTTGGCGCGACGGTGCCGAGCGCCAGCCCGCCGAAGAGGGTCACGGTGCCTGCCGTCTGGGCTTGGTAGACCACGGGGAAGCCCGGTTGCCCCGAATCATCGGGACCGAAGTTCAAGGGGGCGGTTAGCGCGTATTGCCCCGGGGCAATCAGCACCCGAACGAGTTGGCGCGTCGCGCCCGCTGCCATTGCCGAGAGCTTGGCGCGGGCGCGCAATTGTGCCGCGGAAATCGTACGCACCGGCCCGTCGGTCGCGGCCGCGTTGGCACTGGCCAGCGTGCCGGACCACCCATCGTTGCCCTGAGGCGAGACGTATATCTGCGTCTCGGAAACGGCTGCAACGGCCGCCTCTGCTGACTCGGTTGGTACCACCGCGGCGGCCACGGGATCAGCCGTCGCCGGTGCCGACGCCGTCTCGACTGCGCCGGGCGCTGGAGTCGATGCTGTCTCACTCTCGCCTGCCGTGGCCGCCTCGGACACCGTCTTCGGCGCGACTGTCAACGATTCAGCGGCCAGCGGGCCCGATGAGCCACCGCTCACATTCGCAGTAACGGCAGGCAACGATGGGTCGATGGCCGTGCTGGTGGGTGCCTCGGCGCCGCCGCCGCACGCCGCCAGGAAGGCCGAGCAGAGCATCGCAGGCAAGAAACGCCGACGAGCCGCGCAGGACGAGAAGAAGTTGGCCATGAGTTCTCAGGGTGATGGGCGACGTAGTCAAGGCCGGACTACGCACTGTGTGTCGTTGACCCGCAGAATCAGCACTTGCATCAGGCGCGACGCATCACGTCTTGCGTGAAATGTCCGTGCCGCTGTGTTCAGGAAGTGTCCCTGGCCACGAACGTTCTATCGGTGACGCGCGCCACGCCTTGAGGCCGCCGTGCGTAACCGAAGGAACCCGGTTGTAAGCGCCGGTGACATTTGCAAAATTGACGCCTCGGGGGTTCGGCTCTGTTGTGACGAATGTCACGATTCCCGCGGAGGCCCGGATGCTTTCCGCTGCACATTTCGTTTCGATGCGCCGAGTCTCGACGATCGCGATGCGGACCAGCGATTGCGCCGCGGCGTTGGCTTCAGGGAGGGGCCTACTTCAATTTCAATGTCAGGAATCTCAATGGTCAACTCACTTTGGCCGAATGAGAAACCTGCAGAACAACGGAGACAACCATGAACGCCCCCCGTCTTTGCCCGATCATCCTGGCCCTCGCTGCGACCGCCAACGCGCACGCGTTCTCGTGCGCGCCGTCCGAAAGCCAGGAGTGCCTGCTCGAACTGAGCACACTCACCATAGTTTTCGACTCTGGGGTCTACAACTTCAACGGCGACAGTCAGTTCAACGGAACGGACGGCTATGTCACCGGCTACACCACTGGAGCTGGTCAGTTCCCCGAGCTGGCTATCGTCGACAACAATGGCGGCCAACGCGTTGGATTTTCATTCCTGCCAGCCATGTATGGCCAGGTCGGGGGCAGTGGTTTCGAGGGCTATCACGAAGCCTCCGCCTCCTTCACCTTCGATGCGCTGCAGTTCATTGCCAAGCCGGGCTACCGCGTTGATGCGATCGAGTTCAGCGTGTCGGGCAGTCGTACCCAGGTCGGCAATGGGTATGCGGCTCTCGGCGTTCCCGGTGTGCCTCAGTTCACCGGGGATCAGTTCGTTGCCACAGGCTTGTACGACCCAATCAACACGAGCTTCGGGGCCGGCTTTTTCGTCAACGCGTTCTATGAGCAAGGGGAAGATGGCACTGCCGCTGCCTACGGCACTGCCAGCGCCGGGTTCACCGCCGCAAGTTTGGTGGTCCACGTGAGCCCGGTGCCGGAACCGTCGACGGTGGTCCTGTGGATTATTGGTGCCGTGGCGATGAGGCAGCGGAAGCGAAGCGACCAGAGTTGCTGACCCCCGCGAATCGGGGGGTGACGGCGCCCATACCCCTCGCGTGTCCCTCGCCTGTGATCGCGCGCGCCTACAGTCGGCGGGCCCGGGCCGCGGCAGCTTGTCGCGGCGGCACACTGAAGGAGACATGCGATGAGATTCGTCCTTGGTCTTGCGGCGGCCGCGGCCCTTGCGGTGGCCGCGCCGGCGCACGCTGGAAGCAGCGCGACCGCGCTGCTCGGTCCGCTGGCGATCGAGCTCGTCGACCTCGATCCGCTCGACGGCATCGCGCCGTCGATCCAGTTCGAAGCCAGCAGTTCTTCGCGCGCCGCCGTCGCGGCGTTCACCCCGTTCGGCGTTTTCGACGACGACGTCCAGAACGGCACAGGCCCGTGGGGCGACACCGCGGCCGGCGTGCTGTTGCCGCTGGCGCAGGCCGCGGCTTCGTTGTCCGGTGCAGGGCCGGACGGCACGGGCGCCGTGCTGTCGGCGCATGGGTCCGCGTTCGACTTCGACGCGCCGGCGGGGCAGGCTGCACAGTACCAGGGGGCCGCCTGGGCGCCGTACGTCGCTGCCGGAGCGTTCACGCTGTCGGCCGCGACGGCGGTGACGATCTCGGGTGCGGCCAGCGTCGACGTCGCGACCACCAGCGGCAGTGCCTACTACCACGACTTCGCGTCCGCATTCGTGCACCTCTACATCACCGGCGTTGGCGGCAGCGGCATGTCGTTCGACAGCCTCAGCGCGAGCTGCGAGTCGATCACCGGTTCCGGCCCCTGCTTCTCGACCGACGGCCGGACGCTCACCGCGACTTTCTCCAACACGACGGCGGCCAGCATCAGCGGCAACCTGCAGGCGGCGGTGCAGGCCGCCGGCTACACCTACGCGAGCGCGGTGCCCGAGCCCGGCGCCTGGGCGCTGCTGCTCGCCGGGCTCGCCGGCCTGCGCTTCGCCGCGACCCGAAGCCGCGTGTCCGCTCGGCCTTGAACTGCACCCGCGAGATCTCGAGGCACCCTTCGTCTAGCGCCTCGCGCATCAGATTCACGTAGCAGTGCAGGTCGTGGCTGCTGGCGAGCATGGGCCGGAGCTTCTCGCCCCAGCGGCCCAGGTGATGCAGGAAGGCGCGGGGGAGGGTCTTGCCGCGTGGCAGCGCAGCTTTCGTCGATCGAAGACCGCTTCCGGCCGTTAGACCGCACTCTCAGGCCGCAACGGCCTTTGCTTTCGATTGACGCGGCGATGCCCTGGGCGCTCTGAGTTCCTCGCGCACAACTTGGCGAACGGCGTCAAGCACGGCGGTCTGCCCAATGAACGCAACGAGCGCATCGTTGATCAAGGTTTGGTAG
>Ga0307513_10000839_pt1 | contig 44925 bp, 45 predicted proteins | sample 15_EM_MG_FD_202174 | JGI IMG/M metagenome (GOLD analysis project Ga0307513, IMG submission 202174) | Populus trichocarpa ectomycorrhiza microbial communities from riparian zone in the Pacific Northwest, United States - 15_EM | ecosystem: Host-associated > Plants > Roots > Unclassified | place...
ACTGACGAGGAACGTTTGCGCGTCATGAGACGGTTCGACGAGTGAGTTTCCTCGAACGTTCTCTACTATCTACTTTGCTAAGTTATTTGCTCGTTAGAAATTTTCCGAAGTTGAGCAACTCATTAACGAACCTATGCGCAAACATGCTTCGGGATTTTGGGTTCCAAACGACGATCATTGTTGGAGGGCCCATCGTTCGCGACAGCGGACGACTCTCGACGTTTACGTGAGTCCACCTCATTCCGCTGCCATCGTGCAAACTGACGATGCTTCCAGGTTCGAATCCCCAGGCACTGTACACAAAAAGTTGACATTTTCTGAGTTCTACGGCAACTCCTATGAGACAGATGTCTCTCACAAGTTCATCGAATACCTCAAACTCTGTTTCCGTATGTATATTATCTTATCATCGTTCATTTATTTTGACTAACGGACCACCCTAGCGAGAGAATCCCGCCAACATTACACACTCGACCCGGCCCCCGATGTGGCAATCGTTGCGCCGGCGTTGCCCCCTGCTGCTCCAGCCATCGCTACTCCCCAACGTACAACGCCAACTGCCCAAAACCTCAAAACTTTGTCTGCGCCGGTAGCAGCTTCGACCGGGCCGATTCGTACGACTCGTACGACAAGGTCAAGTGCCACTCGTGTCAACAAACGTGTTCCGGCGAATGCTGCAAGCCTGAAAAACGCGAACACTCCACAAGTCGAAGCACCTGAGGTACTATCGCCCCAGGTCAATATACCGCCGGTTCAAACACCCCTAGTCAACCTGTCGCGACCGACCACGCCCCCACCCGGTACACCACCACAGGCAGACGCCATCCCCACTGAACCCAATGTGCCCATCATCACAACCGAACCGACCAAACCCAATGCACCCATTGTTACGATCGACACAACCGAGTCCGGCATACCCGTTATCGCGACCACCCCCCCAGAAGTCACACTTCCGGCCGCAGAAGCTTTCAATGACGATAACAGTGACTCGATGTCATATACCTCAACCCTCCCCGACGTCTTTGATGTCGGAATGGACGACTCTGCGCCTCCCGCGACTGGGCCGTGGATGATTATCGATCACTTCACCGGCGAAATGATCATCGATGATGATCAATCTACCCCCCCTGGTCCCGCCGAACCCTCTCTAGCTGGGGTGGAAGTTGCAACAACCGCACGCCTAGGTGTTGCCTACCTGGTCGAGACGCCACCGACCCTACTCTCTGAAGACGAGGACGTGCGCCCTCGATGGCTGATGACAGCCGTTCGTGATTTCTTTCGCTTCGTACCCTATGTCGGAAGCCTGGGAAAGGTCATCGACCTATACCTTACCCAGGAGGCAAGACTTGGATATCCAGAGTTGGTATGTCCATTTATGCTTAGTCTTCATAACTTGTTTTGACAATGTCAATTTTAGTCTGCTCGTCTTCCGCTCCCATCTTCCAACCGGCCCAGCGAGATTGCTGTATTCATGAAATGGGGCAGAGACTACTCTCGCGGTGACAATGTTGATGTCAAGAAGTTTGGCCCAGCTGTGCTTCAATGGTGGTTGACCATTCAACCGACGACCCGCAAGAATTGGCCACCAGTCTATGATCCCCTTCCGGATGATTTTTCCTTCGACTACTTCAACCACGGCGGCCCCAATGGCACGTTCTTAATGATTATGTGCCTTGGTTGGTGGGCCAACGCTCTCACTCCGGATATGGATTTCGCCGACTTCAACTTAATCGTCAGCGACGTTCACTGGGTACTTGAGCGGATCGCCGCCCAGGCGTAGAACCACTCAATTACCATCACAACCACTAACTGTTTCTCTCGTTCGATACCACCACCCAACTGCCCACTCGTTAGGATCAGCTCATAAGATTTTTATTTATCTTACTTCGTGTATATCCTTTCTTCTCGTCACTCGTTCACACATTTCTTTGCTTTATTTATTCGTTCTGGATGATTTATTGATTCTAGAATGCGGATAACACATTGTTGCTATCTGAAAAAACTCTGCGTGATCCGAAACGTTGTTAAGGTGTGAGATCGCGGGCGGTAATGATGCGAAAACGGATGCGTCGGCGGCATCGCGATGGGTGTGCTATGGGGTCTCGGTACGGAATGTTCGCGTCCTGATGACTCGGAATGTGGGGAGAGGGACTGCCTGGACATTTGCCCAGCTTTCGTGTAACCGGCACCCCTTCAGAGAGAAGAGCGCGTGCGTGAATTGTGACGTGCTCCCCTCATGCGCAGGACCATGGAGGTCTGGGAAACTATATTAATGGAGCTATCTAATGGTACATGAAGGCCATGTAGGATGTAGCTTGATAACGAGAAACCAAGAGGAGGAGACCAGAGTTGATCGTGCGAGCCCGGCAGATCCCGGGTGAGCGGCGGGCTGAGAGGTCGCCAAGTTAATGGTGTTGCAACCATCGGAAAAAAGGAAGGGACGTACCGGGTCGGATCACACAGAGCCTGTGAGAATGGGGGAGAACATGTTGTTTGACGGTGTAGAGTGTTGTTTGGTTGATACTCGAAGCGCTGCGAGCGCGGGAAGGATTGGGTGAGTGAAGAGTAGAGATCGGGTGAACGCGGCGGGTCTGGGGTGAATGGCAGGCCAGAAATTGGCCACAAGGTCAGTAACATAGTCTTCTGTTGGAACGAAGCAAAATGAAATAAATAAAACGAACCTGAAGCTCAATTCACCCCATCCGAGTCGATTGGAAATGATTGGGCGATGCAAGGCGATTCCGGCGGCCGTTCCATGTAAAACTTGCAGGACATGGAGGGCGGGATACTACTCAACAGTAAAGGGAGTTTGTCGGGTAATATCGGAAATGTTACAGGCACGAGAAGGGTCCGGAGATGATGAGGGGTAAAATTGAGTTAGCGCACCGAATCCGGTTAACGTGGTGAATCCGGAGCAAGACGCGAGCTGGGGGTCCACTACAAGGTCAGTTTAACAGTCTGCTATCATAATGAAGCAAGCATAAGACAGGGAGAGGAAACTGGAGTCCAGGATATCCCTACCACAACCTGATCGACAGTGATTGGGCGATCCTGAGCGGTTTCGGTGGGCGTTTCGTGCGATACTTGCTGGATGGAGAGGGGGGAGCATTGTTCTACGGCGGCGAGAGATTTTGTGACAAATTTTGAAGTGTTGCGAGTGCGGGGGGTGATTCGACAAGGGTGAATAGTAGAGATCGAGTGAGCGGGGCAGATCTGGAGCAACTGGCGAGCTAAAAATTGGCCACGAAGTCAGTGGCACGGTCCTCCGTTGGGACGAAGCAAAGGTAGAGGAGGGGAACGAACCAGAATCTCAATCTACCCCATCCAAGTCGATCGGGGCTGGTTGGGCAATCCCAGGCGATTCCGGTGGTCTTTCCGTGCGAAACTTGCAAAAGATAGAGGGTGGGATATTGTTCAACAGTAGAGAGAGTTGGCCGGGCAATATCGGAAGCGTTGGGAGCGCGGGAAGGGTCCGGCGATGACGAGGGGCGGATATTGAGTAAGTGCGTCGAACCGGGTTAACACGGTGAACTTTGGGCAAGCAGCGAGCTGTAGGCGTACTATAGGGTCAGTATAACAGTCTCCTATTGTGGTGAAGCAAACATGAGACACAGAGACGAACCCGGAGTCAAACAAGTCTCCACTCCAGCCTGATCGACAGTGATTAGGCTGTCCCGGGCGGTTCCGACGGACGTTCCGTGCGAAACTTGCTGAATGGAAGGGGGGGAGTATTGTTCGACAATAGAGGGAGTTCTTGTGGCGATATTCGAAGTGCTGCGAGCGTGGGGAATGATTCAACGATGGTAGGGCGCAAAGATCAGGTGAACGTGGCGGGCTAGAAGTTCGCCACGAAGTCAGTAACATGGTCCTCTGTTGGAAAGAACCAAAAATAAAGAAATAAAACGGACCCGGAGCTCAATATACCCCATCCGAGTCGATCGGGGGTGATTGGGCGATGCAAGGCGATTCCGGCAGTCGTTCCATGTGAAACACGCAAGGCATGGAGGGTGAGATGTTGTTCGGCGATAGGGGGAGTTGGCCGGGCAATATCTGGAGTACTGCGAGTGCGGAAAGGATCCGGCGATGATGAGGGGTGGACATCGAGTCGGCGCGTCGAACTGGCTTAACGCAGTAAATCTGGAGCGAGCGGCGAGCTGGAGACATACGAAAAGGTCAGTACAACAATCTCCTATAATAATAAAGCAAAAGCGAGGCAGGAGACGGACCTGAAGCACCATATGTCTCCACCCCAGCCTGATCAACAGTGATTGGACGATACCGGGCGGCTCCGGCGGGCGTTTCGTGCGAGACTTGCTGGAAGGAGGGGTGTAGGTACTGTTCAATGGTGGAGAGAGTCTTCGTGGTGGTATTTGAAGTGTCGCGAGTGTGGGAAGGGTTCGACGAGGATGAGGAGTAGAGGTCGGGTGAATGTGGAGGATCCAGAGAGAGTAGCGAGCTAAGAATTGGCCAGAACGTTAGTGTCATAGTCTTCTGTTGGAACGAAGAGGAATGGGTGGTAAAAACGAACCAAGAGCCCAACCCGCCCCCATCCAAGTCAATCCAAGGTAGTTTGGCAGTCCCGGGCGATTCCGGCGGACGCCTCGTACGAAACTTGAGATATATATGTAGGGGATGGCCATCCATTGGTAGAAACATTTTGCGAGCGAGACTTTGAGCAGCGCGAGCGGCGAATGAGGTGGGTGGTGGGGAATGAAGATTGGGCGATTCCGGTAGATCAAGAGCAATTCATAGGCTAAAAATTTCGGGCTGAGTCGTCTACATTACATGGTATGTGGAAATAAGGAGGGGGGGGAGAGAAATGCACCTGAGATGTCGAATTACCCCCCAACCTGGAAAACCAACCACCACGAATATCGGGCAACGCCGGGCATCGGAGCGAACGTGGGGCCTCGCGATAGTCCCTGTAGTGTTGAGTGTTGGTCCAGGGATTGCGAAAGGGGTAGACGGCAGGCGGGAAGGGTATTGGGCCAAACGAGCGGGCAGATGAGTGTCGGATGAGTATCGGATGAGTATTGATCGGGAAGCGGGAGGGCCGGGCGAACCGCAGGATGCGTTCCCACGGTTGCGACGTTTTCCGGCCCCCAGGGCACGGGAGGATCAACGGCGGGGGCCCTGATGAACGCGGTAGCCGAGGAGGAGGGGAGGGAAGGGAGGTATCAAGCGAGGGGCGGGATTGATGATCGTTTAAGTATGGTTTCCCACGGTCGCAACCCCCCGCCCGAACGGCGGCGGGGCTGCTACGCGCGACGACGGGGTCGCATCAACGCGATCAAACGGGTGGGGACCCAAAGCAACGGGACCCGTGGGCCAGCAGAATTGGGGGGTGAGTAAATTTGAGTATATATCAAGTTGTCATGATAGATCTGAGCACAGGATTTCGTAGTTATCTTGCTTTACTCAGTAAAAAGTGGTTACCACTAGTGAGAGGTCGCCGATTCCGAGGGGTCGGATATCGGGTGATATCAAACTGACCAATCAGCGATATCCCCCAGAGGGTGGATATCGCGAGATATTTGGTACTGGGGGCCAGAGCCTCACGCTTGGTACCCCTGCTGCCCTTGCTTTTCTTTTTCTTTTTCTTCATTCGGGACACAATACAAACAAAAATAGATTGGGATAATCAATACATGAATATGAGAGCTTAAAGTGGGGGTTCGGGACATGTTTTGTGGGATCCAGTACCCTACGATCTCGACTGGACGTGCCTGTTCATGTCGGACTGGGCGGGTGTGGGACGAGCTTGTGAAAGGAGAGACCGGTTGTCCGGTGGGTAAGCAGTGAGGTCCTTGTTGTAAATTTGGTTTAATGCCCTGTTATTCGCGTCAGTTGTGTGATACTCAGCGTGGAGTAAGAAGACTCGCTCGGTGAAGCTGATCGCGTCGGGTTCCGCACACCCCTTCCTTACCGTCTCGAGCTCATTGTCAACCGTTGCCCAGAATTTAGAGCTGGAGTCTTCAAGATATACCGCCCGCTGTAAGATGTGTCAAATAAATAATCTCGGGAACGTGATGGTCGAACGCTCACCAAAAAGGCCATACGAATGGCAAGTGCTTCGTGAGCGGTAATATCGTTGCAGTGTTTCGAAAGGTGCGACACAGCATTTGCCGTAAACGTAAGGACATCATCCTTGCCATCAATAGACTCCGTGATCTGCCGTTGAGAAGAATCAGAAATGGCCTATCGCGGACGCACCCAGCTACCACGACAGCGATGACATACTCTACACTTCAACCCGTACCGCAAATCGTCGCACACCTTACCAATCGCCAGCCGGAGAACATTTTCTTTGGCACCGGTAAGCCATGACTTGTCGAAGCCTTGGCGACCTTTGAAACTTTCCTGGTCTCGGCGTAGGGACGGGGTAGCACGAACGAGAAATTACCCCCTTACCATGATCATTGCGGCCGGTCTGTTTTTCCCGTGAAGATAACTCATCTGCTCAGCGGTTGACATAAGGATGAGCGCTGCCTTATAGCGGATGTCACTCTCACGAGATGAGTCAGCAAACATTGATCAAACATCAATGAAGGTTCGCACCATGATCTGCTTGGGGAGGGATGGGAGTTCGAAATTGGATTGCGATTCGGCCGCATCGGTTTCGGAGCGGCCCATCTGTTGCTCGATGTGAGTCACCTTTGAATAAAGGTCAATAAGTTTTTCTTCATGGCCGAGCTGTCCAGTGTCGTGAGGGTGCAAAATGCGGAACAGGGAGTAGCAACCCTACTCGTGAAAATCCAATGAGCCCTTCCTCCGCAGTTGCAGACAACCGGTCGTGACGAGCACGAGCGACCGCATACTCTTCAAGCCGCCGTGATGGATTTCTCTCGGATGTGCCTGCACCCACATCCGGCAAACCTGTCTGCGAGCGTCGTTCGGGTGGATTGTCCCCTTCGTCGCCATCCGAGGGGGTCCCTTGGCGGGGGGAGGCAGGTTGTCGGTTTTGTGTGGGGTTACGGCGGAATTCAATGTTGTTGGTGAGCGACATTGAGAGGGAGGTGGAAATGAAAAATGTGCTGATGAGGGTTTGGGAGAAGAGAATTAGGGGAACTGGACACGATGGAGCGAGGTCTTTGAGGTGAGTCACTGGACATGCGGACACAAGCTGACTTGCGATCAACAAAACTGCACGCCCGATGGGATGACAAAGGGCGGCAACGCCTGAGTGTAAGTCACGGTATGTCTGCCGCCAGCAAAACCCATCTGTTGACCATGGATTGCAGATGTCGAACGCATTGTTTCGAGCAATGGAGACCGTCGGAACGATCGTTTCCGGTGCAAAGTCTGTATCGAGCACGCAGACAACCGCCGCCCGCAGGCCTGCGAATTTTTGAGAGGACAAGTAAGGGCTCACTTGGATACGAAGAAACACAAACAGGCACTTGTGCAACAGAAGAATTCACTAAAGCGACAGCAGGCGGTTGTGGCAGCTGGCCCAGGACAAGATGTAGACCGGTTCTCAAGCCCCTACCCTGACTTTCTGCCGACACAACCTCCATCACACGGCTTGTTCCATGACGCCCGACAAATTGGTGACGCCTGGCTTGATGAGCAGGGGAATGAATTCAGGCTTCCGCCAACGATGACGGATGATCGGAATTGGTCATCCCAGCGCGCCCAGGATTTTTGGCGCGACGTCGATGCCGGCAGATCCTACGAAGCACCCGTGGATGACCTCTGGGGCTTCTCGTCGGATGACGATGATTCCTCTTCCGAGTCCGAGGATCATGATGCTGTGGGATGCGAGATGCCTGGATTTACTACTTCCGAACCCGAGTCCAATGATTTTGCCCCATATGCGTCGAAAACTGTCAGTGCCTGTTACACGTGAACGAACGGAATAGCTGACCCTCACTCTGGAACAGATGTATATTCTAGATCTCCTCGACAGTATGCCACGGCTGCGGTTGTCTGGAGCAGTTATGAAGTCGATACTGTGGGCCCTAAACAAACTTGATGTTCCCAATGTCCCAAGCTTTTGGCAACTCCGCAGTACCCAAAAAGCCCTCGCACAAAAAATTGAAATCAGCCCAAGGCGACACGAATCAACAATGGGCAACATCTTTTATCAGAACTCGCTTGAAGCTCTGTTGGCATTGGTAAGCAAGGCGCTCGATTCTCATAAATCGAGCGGTGTTGAGCCTCACCACATATAGGACTGGGCAAACCCATTGGTTCGGGAGTCCATGGTAGTGTATCCAGAGGTCACTTCGACCATCGCCGAGTCCTGGCAGGCAGGAAAATGGGTCAACGAAGTCGCCCTCGATGAGCTTACCCCGATGTGGGCAGACTGGCGACATTCTCCTGATCGCCACTTCTACGTCAACGAAGTTGCTTACACGAGGGATGGGAGATATCTTGTGCCGAAGCGATGGGTCACATATAATGGTGAAGAACACGCTGATGCTCAGCTGGTGTCCGTCGATGATCAGGTATGTCCTGGAATTGACCGGTGATTGTGTGTGGCTCTAACTATCACAACTGAAGACGGGGGCGTTCATGTTGACCGGAGACCACCTGGTCCAGGTCCCTGCAAAGGAGCTGTATCTAAACTACGTTGAGTTGACAGATCTCGGATATTGCACGAACTTCCCCGGTTAGACACATTATCTATGTCTTTAACATGGTTACCTGATTACGTTCCAGGTTCGTCACTCAACCCAGACCGAATGGCCGCAGGGGGGAAGCCCTTATTCAGCCTTCGTGTCATGCCGTGGGCAGACGATGCCTCTGGGAACCGAAGTAAACAGTACAACCCTCACATCAACCTCTGCACGCAAAACTTGAATCTACCCCACAAGCAGCTGAAGCATCAATATTTCGTTCGTTTCTGCTCAACATCCCAACATGCAAGTTCCGGTGAACAATTCAGGCCGCTTATTGAGATGTGGTATGGCATATTCTCCCACAGATGTCACCCAACATTAATTGGGGGGTTCATAGCGGCCGTGATAAATTTTTGGAAGCGTACGACTGCAAGCTAAAACGGGATATCCTCTTCCGAGTCTTCCCACACTGTCTACCATCAGACAACCCTCAGCAGGCAGAATCTTCATCCGGAGTTGGGCCCGGCGGGAATCAGAATTGCATTCGGGGGAAGGCCGGGGGCAACAGGGAGGAGAGGGAAAGTGATGACGGTTATCATGCACTGTTCAGCGTGAGCTCCCTTTACGTCACTGGTGTGGCATTGACTGAAATCCCATATGACCAGCCAGACAAGGAGAAACGGACAGCACAAGAAACCATCAACACCATTACGAACCAACTTTTAGTGGCATGCCGAGGTGTGGCGCAAACAGTGTTGGATCTGCAAACAGATACCGGCATCAAGGATAAGACGGCACAGTTCTGGGTCAACCAAGCATTAGAGCGGTCATCGAACCTGGTTTCGAGCAGAGTTACCGACAGTACAACAAGAGATTCCCGGCTCAACGGCAACTCTTACTCAACGGAGCAGAAGAAAGAGATACGAGACTCATTGAAATCTCAAATACAGCAGGAGACATACGATTGGCTCCTCACGCAACCGAGGGAAAAGTGGGACAAGCTTCCAGATGAATCCTGTGCGTCTCATGGTTAAATCATCGGAATGAACTTATATCCCAACCGTACATAATTGTGGCAGCTCTGCGGAAACAGCTTCAACCCGGTGATCACTATAACATATTGCTCGGGTTCCCAGGTTTTCCATCCCGCTCATGGGTCACGCCTTTTGCTAAAGGTCCCATTCCAGGTTTAGACCCGCACCAAGACTCACTGGTGGAAATTCTCCACACAATTTCCCTCGGGCAGACGAGATACCTGTGGTTCTCAACAGCCAGCAAGTGGAATGAAGAGAAGGACCAGAAGTTCATTGCCTGGCTCAGGGCATCTAATGTTGACGGGTTAGCTGGAGTCCCCCACGGGGTGCAAGCACGTTACCTTGTGGATTTCCGCAACAACCTTGTCGGGAAAAACTTCAAATGGATCTCACAGCTCACGGTCTTCAATTTGCACCAGGGGAGCTGTGATCCGATTGTTTTTGACCTTTGGAAGGCCACTGGCGAGCTTTGTGCATTGCTGTGGTGCACGAAAATCCTGGATATGGATCAATATGTGGTAACATTGATCACACCCATAACAAAGCCACCAGCTCTGATCACCACACCTTGCTACAGGCTGATCTTGACATCGCAGTCGCGAATGTCCTTGACATATGGGCAAAGGTTGATCCCAACCGCATCACTGTCAAACCCAAACTCCACGTTCTCACGCACCTTCGAGACGATGTACGTCGGTTTGGTCCTCCAACCCTATACGAAGTGGAATCTTTCGAGGCATCAAACCAAGTGTTCCGTCAGTGCAGCATCTTTTCCAATCATCACGCGCCAAGCCATGATATTGCGGTGACCATGGCCCGCATGGAGAGGTTCAAGCACATCATCAGCGGTGGGTGGTGGTGGGACAAGGCAACGAAGCGGCGCGTTCAAGCGGGCGGGTGTGTCATCAAAGACTTCAACGCGAACCACTTTTTACAACGTCACCTTGGGTGGACACCGGATCAACAACAATTACCTGGTAATCTACCAACCCCCCCCCTGCGCACTCGCACATACTCACTCTTCATTAACACTAGGGTCAATCACCTACATCCCAAATAACAGCCAGCCAAATAACTGCACGTGGGACTCACTTTTCAGCGGCCTGCCGCCACCACGTCCCAGCGGGATAGGTGAAGGAACGCAGTTCAAGCTTGGGAAATGTGTGATCTCAAGATCCAGCGACATGTGTTCCGAAGGGTCTTGGGTGTTTTATGACACACACAACGTGCGTTCAATTGCTGCTACTCATTGTCCACGTACAAATGCTCACCGGTTCCCTCAGACCGAGTCCCCTTCGAAGGCTGCACGCGTCTATAAAATCGTTACAAGCAAAGACGACACGGCAACATCTTTTGTTGTTCTCGAACCATGGAATGTCTCTGCGCGGAGAGACGAACGCTATGGTATGCCCATACTCCACTGCGATCGCCAGGACGTCCACTTCGCCGTGTCACCAGAGGTGCGCTCTGCTCACTGTTCAGTCTCCTGAAACTCACGATCAGCAAACAGGACATCTACTTTATTTTCAATGCACAGCACAACTGCATGGAGGGGGGATGTCAACTTGTCGAAACCAGCACTTTCCAAGATCGTGAGGAGACATCGAAGACAGAGCTGGCTGTCAAGCACTCAAATATTGATCGTTACATCATCAACCTCCATGCCCACCACAATGCCTGGAGGTTACGAAAGGTCCTTCCCCGTGACATCACCGCGCCGGTGCCGTACACCTCGGATCGCCTAAAGCTACATATTGAGGCCGCGCGACAATTGCAGAAGAAGAATCCGGCGAAACGAGCAGAGGCGGCAGCGAGGGCGAAGACTACGAGGGAGCGGAAAAAGAAGGAATCACAAGTTGAGGAGTGAAATGGTGAACGATTATATATGATCGGGATCAGACGAGCATTGACACCCTGTAAAAAACATGAATAGCAGCTGTTCTATGGATTCCTAAGGTTCTAAACTTTGTCGGATTGTCCTAAGAGTTGTTAGGAAGGGTTTCATCAACTCAAATCGTGCCCGCGTACTTTTCTCGCTTGTCCCGTCTGGTGGCCCCACCAGCCACACCCCGACATGGGCACGCCCACATATCTTGGGTTTCGTGAGGCAAATTATAAACTGTACTATAACACAACGTAGCAGTAAACTATTCACCCAGGTGGGGTACAGTGCAAACCCCCGAACAAGTTTTCGCCATTGGATGGATCCGAAAGATACATAGGAACATGCCAAACAGTGCGAAGGGGAAGCTTATATAATGGGAGCAGTGAGTGCGGGGGAAGATCAAAGAAAGCGAAGACGTCCGGAGTACATTAGATGGCGAGCAGACCGCCTCAACTGAGATTCAGTCGTGGGCCATGTCGTTTGCCAGTAAAATATCACCCCGATATCTCGACGAGGTCACGAGGATATCCCGCGCGCAAATGTCGGTGGATATTTCCGGCCGATATCCCACGACATCAGACGCGGTTAGTCGTGTAGCCCGGTTGAATCGACATCGGCGGTGGGTCCTTTACTGTCGTTGTCGACCGAGCTGCAGTATTATACACATGCAAAAACGCCACCACATGTACGATTGCTGTACGGCGTGTAACAACAGAAGAGATCGTTATGGCCCTGGAGGTCCACGGGATCCCCGGCGCCAGCATCCACAAGTAACATTTGTCCAAAAGCACGCTGTGTAGATCAGCAAGGATCACTGTCAACGGTGTCAGCCGCCACACGGGGAAATCAGGCGTTCGGAACAATGGACAATCCACGACACATTGAAAGGCCAAACAAATACAGCATGGAAAACGGGGAACTAGACAACACGAGACACGGAACGATTACAAGCAGGGTGAAGACAAAATGCACAATATTAGGAGGTCAACCAGTTGGATATAACATGTCATTGGGAAGAGAAGGGGGGCGGGGGTGGCAGGAATGAGGACTATGGCGGTTAGGAATTGTATTTCCGTTCGGATGCAGGGTCGGTTGTTCGCGGAAGGATGCACCAGAATGAACCGGCAGGGAAGCGTCCGGTGTTCCAAGCTGAGAATGAAGAGTTAACACGCACATCAAGCAGCAATGTTTCCAGGAGCTCACCGGAGGTAACCACCTTTCTCATTTCTTTTCGATATCACGGAGGAGAGCCCTGGACTCCTCGAGATCTTTCGGCGCTCCGAGCCTCTCAAATATATCGGCAGCGCGCAGAGCCCCAGACCCCGCCTCTTCGAACTTACCCTGTCCATACCAAAACTTGGCCTGCAACAGCGTTGCACGTGCAAGACAGTGCGGGTAATCGATTGCGTGCGACTTGGCGCGTTCGACGCTCGCCTGTGCTTCGTCAAAGCTGCCTTTCTTAAAAAACAGGTCCGCCAGTTCGTAGTGGTTCAGGGACAATTGATCATGCCAGTTGAGGGGGGACACGATCCCGATGGCCGTCTCGAAGTGGTCGATGGCTTTCTCCGTCTCTCCCCTGGAATAATATATCTTGCCAAGGATACGATGACACTGGCAGATGTCAAATTGTTCGTGTTCGACTGAGAGAAGATCGATCGCTCGTGACGCAGCTTCTTCTGCGGCATCAAGTTGGTTGTCGCCGTGTAGCGCCCAAGCGAGCTGTTCCAAAGACTGTGCTCGTCCCGTTATGTTATTGGACCTTTCGTAAATCTCCAACGCTTCCCTCGCCTGCTGTATCCCTTCCTCGTAGAGGCCAAGCGCCCGGTTTCCGTTGCAAATAAACCTCAACACTCTAGCAACCTGTATGTCACCCCCCTGCTCTCTCCAGAACTCCAAGACACGAAGAAGGAGCCGCTTGCTCTCCGCACGATTTCCGGCGCGGTCGAACAACCGTGAGAGCTGGAACAAACATTCTGGTTTGGAGGGGTGGTCATTTGGGAGTACTTCGATCTTTGGCCCCAGGATAATGAGCCGAGCTTTGTGCCAATACAGGTGTTCCATGAAGCGAATACAGGTGTCCCAGACTTCGTCCGAGTTCGCGTCGATCGTTGTGAAGACATCGAGCAAGTGCTCGACATTCACATCCTCTGTTGTGATCCATCGCCCTTCTTCAAAACCAGGGTTTCCAGGGTTGACGAGGACTGACAACCGACGGAAGTAACACTCCTTGATTGTACAAAGGAGGGTAGACGATCCTGGATCCTTTGGGCAAAGGTAGTCGCGGAGGGGCCCTAGCATCATGACGAATCCGTTGCTTCGGTACGTCAGAGAAAGAGTGCAGAGCTTGTCGAAGATGTTCACCCAGTTGGAGAGGGTGGGAAAGAGCCAATCAAGGTTTTTTTCATTGATACCTTGAGGGAAGAAAGCAACGACGCCAAGGAGGTCGCAAGCATCGGGGCCAAGTTCACGGAACATCGGCGAGGCCAGCGAAAGCTCGATCGTTGCCGCAAGGCTCTCGTTGTGGTCTGTTCGAAGTACCCGCGTCCGGTGTGTCTCCCATTCCCTCGTCAATCGATCATTGTCCCACTTGTTGTGATGTGCGACGGTGCCAAGTAGGGTGACTGAAAGCGGATGGAAATCGAGTTGCTCCAGGACCTCGTCGACCAAATCAGAATGTTCGCTATTCTTGTATATGCGATAGAAGGCGCTGCGGGCAGCTTCCACCGACAATGTTGGGACCTCGAGAGTCTCGCAGTCGGGAGGGATGGTCGAAATGCGAGACGTGATGCCGAGGCAAATGTTGTCGAACCGACTCAGCTCCTCCACTACCCCATATATCTCCCGAGCACCCGGTCCCTGCGGATCGAGAATTGATTCGGCATTGTCGAGAAAAAGGATCATGTCTGTTGACGATAGGAAATATCGTAGGGGGGCCAGGTCCTCGGGATTTTCCACCTTTGCACCAACGACCTTGGAGAGCCTGGCAAGGAAGTGAGTGCGCGAGGCGGGGAACTGATCGCAACGAATGAATCGGCGGTTATCGCCAAACCGTTGCTTGACGCGATCGTGGTGAAGGACCGTAAGGGCGATGGACGTTTTTCCGATCCCCCCAGTACCGATGAGAGCTACTGGAGTGAGATCTTCGGCGAGACCAAGGACCTTCTCGATCAGTTCGATCCGTCCGAAGCAGGCCCTCGGCCTCGGCGGAGGTAGTTCTCCAAGAATCCTACGGAAATATGAGACCCCGAACCCTATCGTACTCGAGATCACTGACCTGGCTTGAGTCTAGAGGATGGTCAGCACCCTACTGTTGGTGGATTAAAAGTCGCACTCACCGAGTGGTGTTGGCCGTCGGTACCTTCCTGGCCTGTCAATGCGTTCCGATGCATATCCGCAATCAACACGTGTGTATTGATTGCAAGTTCGGTCTGGAGGGGGAGTGGCTATAGCGATTGTCGAGGGCAACCGATCGAACGTACGTTGAAGACATGAAGGACCCCGTTGAGCTCTACCCTCCGAGCGGCAATCGCATCTTTGTCACTCGTTGCGTGGATGATTTGGGAGAATAAATTTCGTCCACCCTTCTCGATGATGTTTCCCTGGATCTCCGCTACTGTCCTGTAATTGGAGGCGCGGTTAGTAAATCGTGCCCGACATTCGTGTCCCAGTTTAACTTACATTGTCAACTGCTCAATCGCCTCACCCACAGACCGGTTGAACTCATCCAATCGTCTTCCATCCATCCCCCGGTCAAGAGCCCGACACACATTAGCGCAAGCCAGCCCGAGCTCAACGTATTCGGTTTTGTTGGCCATTGAGTCCTGGTTAGATGTGAGCCTGGAATGAATCGGCGGAAAAGGGGGGAAACGCACCCTGATCATCGTCAGAAGGACGCTGACTGTGCCAAAAACAGCTGGAGCTGGTGTGATGCTTGTGGCCTCCTTCATGATGTTCAAGGCCACGATGGCCGCATTGAGCGATGAGATAGCGACGTCTCGACGTTTCTGTCGTTGGGACTCCGTAGCCATGGTCGAAACTGGAGGTAGCTGCGAGAGATAGATGTGGCCCACAGGCAGTGCGGGAGGATCCGAACCCTAATCAGGATGGGCGGCCATTTTGTCACGATACACTTCGTGTACATAAACAGGTTTTCTGATGAAGAGAATTCGATTCGTGGTCGGGGAACAAGTTAAACTGAACGCGACTATCGCCCGATCGCCCAGGTCCGACTTTGTTTTGCAGCCAACGCTCTTTGTCCTCCCACCACACCTCTCACTAGTAAGAAGAAACACGGATTCCATCGACCGTTCTTCCTGGGTTCCCCAACCACGTCCCTCACCCGTTGCGCCGCCCGAGGTACGCCGTTAAAACTCTCATCCACCCACATCTTCCACCTGTGTCTCACCTACAATATGCTTTATACATCAGGGAAGTCAAGCTGTAAATCGAACGTGGTCGCATTATGGAGGAGAGGCCTGGAAAGGAATGACGGGCGGTGTCAGCTCGGAGGAGTTCTACGTCAGCGTTTTCAACGGTGAGTATGGCGTGTTTTTAGGTTTGTGTCGGGACATACGTTCTGCAAATCTTCCGTAGTACTGACCCGTCCCCCTCAATATTGGGTTTTGTCTATCGATGGGTCGGCCAACCTTGTGGTCGTTCATCCATTCACCGTTCCCTGTCCTGGACCTCGTAGAGCGCTGGTGGAGGTGCGAACGAGATGCATCACCATGCTGGCTTCGTCCGCTTGGCTGCGAGGGCTGGGTTATGGAGGCTGAGGGAACAGTTGAACTCCGTCAGCCCTTATGATGACATTGCGTCCTTGTTGAACGATGGCTGCAGGAATCTATGTCTCGTCACGGATCTCACCAGCCACTCCCTCGGTCCGCCACTGTGATTTTCCTACTTAGCAGTGATAGACGTGGGCGGTTATTTCGTCACGACGCACCCCGCGAAAATGGGCCATCTGATGAATTTTCCAAATTCCCCTTCAATACTAGGCATATTATTGCGGAAATCGAATCTCCTACTTGCTTTCCATCACGAACGCTGAGTCAAGTTTGGGACGGGTTTTGTCCGTAATCCACGCCGACAAAGTTGGGATATTGACTGTGGCCACCCCATTGACCCTCCTGTGTGTGATCATGACGACGTACTTCTGGCCGTTCGCCACGACAAAAGGATCCCTCATTGCCTTTGGGATTACCTATGGGTGCTGTTCTAGGATGTGTGTTTCGTTACTTCCGATACCTGTTGTGAGATACACGGTGCCGGGAGGAGGGCAATAATGCCTATGACATGCGTTGCGCTTTGAGCCATCGTTGGACCCCCGATTTCTGGTGCTATCGCCAACGCCACAGGCGGATTCAAGGTCGTTGATTACTATGCAGGTATCATTCTCTCTGGTTTTCTTTCCCTCAGGATCATGAATCCTTGGGAGTGTCGGATTCTTATACTCCACGAAATTCCTGGTGATCGGCAGCTTGTGCGCAAAACGCTGATGCTGGAATCGAAGGGATAATGGGCATGCTTTACGTTCCAAGGCCGTGGTACCATCGACGTTCTTCGCAAACTCACACAGTCAATTGGGCGGTACATTGTGTACAAGTAGATGAGTAAGAACTACCGTCAGCAATGTCAGCCGCCACATAGAGAAATCAGATATTCGGAAACAATGTACGGTCCACGACACAAGAAAGTGAAACGAATCCACCGAGAGAGGTAGGGAGCCAGACAACACGACTCGACATAGGTCAATGACAAGCGAAGGGGCAACGAGACACATAATGTTAGGAGATCAACTAGTTAGATAGAAATGTCACCGGAAAAAAATAATAAGAGAGAGATGGGGAGGACGGCAGCGATAATGAGTGACGGTCGGGAATCAGATTTCCATCCAGACGCTGGGTAGGTTAAGCGTGGAAGGGCGTGTCTGGGTGAACTTGCGGGATGGTGTCCGGTGCCCCAAGCTAAGAGTGGAGAGTTAATACGCATAGAAAGTAGTAATGTTTCCAGGAGCTCACCAGGGATAACCGGGTTTCCCATTTCCCTTCAATGTCACGGAGGAAAGCCCTGCACTCCTCGAGATCTTTCGCCGCTCCAAACCTCTCGAAAACATCGGCAGCGCGCAGAGCCTCGGACCTCGCCTCCTCGAACTTTCCCTGTCTATACCAAAACTCAGCCTGGAGCCGCACCGCGCGAGCGAGATAGTGTGGATCATGTATTGCGTATGACTTGGCGCGTTCGACGCTCGCGTGTGCTTCGTCAAACCTGCCTTCCTTGAAAAACAGGTCCGCCAGTTCGTAATTATTCCGGGCGAATTGACTATGCCAGTTGAAAGGGGATGCAATCCTGAGGGCCGTCTCGAAGTGGTCAATGGCCTTCTCTGTCTCTCCCCTGGAGTAGAATGACTTTCCAAGGATACGGTAACATAGACAGACCGTGAATCGTTCGCGTTTGCCCGAGAGAAGTTCGATCGCCTGTGACGCGGCTTCTTCTGCGACGTCAAGCTGATTGTCACCGTATAACAACCAAGCAAGCCGCTGCAAGGACGATGCCTGTCCCCCTATGTTACGGCACCGGTTGTAAATGCCAAACGCTTCCCTCGCCTGCTGTATTCCTTCCTCATAGAGGCCAAGCGTCTCGTTTACGACACATATAAACCTCAACACTTCGGCAACCTGAAAGTTATCCCCTAGCTCTCTCCAGAGTTTTAGGGTGTGAAGAAAATGCTGTTTGCTCCTCACAACATTTCCAACCGACAGGAACAGCTGTGCGAGCCAGAACAAGCAATGTGGTTTGGAGGGGTGGTCATCTGGGAGCCCTTCGATCTTTGGTTCCAACATAACGAGCCGCTTTTTGTACCAATAGAGGTGTCGCATGAACTGAGCACAAGTGGCCCAGGCTTCGCTCGAGTTTGCGTCGATCGTCGTGAAGACATCAAGCAGGTGCTCGACATTCACATCCTCTGATCTGATCCATTGTGCTTCTTTGAAGTCGGGCCGGTCGGGATCGATGGAAACTGATAACCGGCGGAAGTAATGGTTCTTGATTGTGCACAGGAGGGGAGACAACGTTGGATCCTTTGGGCAAAGGTAGTCACGGAGGGGTGCCAGCATCATGACGAATCCATTGCTCCGGTACGTCAAAGAAAGAGTACAGATCTTGTCGAAAATGTTCATCCTGTTAGTGAGGGTGGGAAATAGCCAGTCAATGTTGTTCTTGTCGATGCCTTGAGGAAAGAAAGCGATGACGCCGAGGAGATCGCGAGCGTCAGGTCCAAGTTCACAGAACATCGGCGAGGCGAGTGAAAGCTCGATCGTTGCCGCAAGGCTCTCGTTGTGCTCTGTTCGAAGTACCCGCGTCCGGTGCATTTCCCACTCCCTCGTCAATCGATCATTGTCCCACTTGTTGTGATACGCAACGGTGCCAAGCAGGGTGACTGAAAGCGGATGGAAATCGAGTTGCTCCAGGATCTTGTCGACAAGATCAGACTGTTCGTCATTCTTGTATATGCGATAGAAGGCGTTGTGTGCAGCTTCCACCGATAATGTTGGGATCTCGAGAGCCTCGCAGTCGGGAGGGATGGTCGAAATGCGGGATGTAATGCCGAGGCAAATATTGTCGAATCGGCTCAACTCCTCCACCACCTCATATATCTCCCGACCACCTGCTCCCTGGGGGTCGAGAATGGATTCGGCATTGTCGAGAAACAGGATCATGTCCGTTGACGATAGGAAGGGTCTTAGGGGAGTCAGGTCCTCAGGGTTTTCGACTTCTGCATCGATAACCTTGGAGAGTCTGGCGAGGAAGTGAGTGCGCGATGCGGGGAACTGATCGCAACGGATAAATCGACGGTTGTCGCCGAACCGTTGCTTGATGCGATCATGGTGGAGTACCGTCAGGGCAATGGACGTTTTTCCAATCCCACCGGCACCGATGAGAGCGATTGGAGTGAGATCTTCGGCGAAATCAAGGATCTTCTCGATCAACTCATCGCGTCCAAAGCAGGCCCTCGGCCGCGGGGGAGGCAGTTCTCCCAGAGGGCTATGGGAATGTAAGATTGTGAACCCCATGGTATCTGAGAATGCTAACCTGGCTTGAGTCTAGGGAGTGATCAGGGGAGTGATCAGGGGAGTGATCAGCATTCTGTTGTCGCCGAACGGAAAGCCGCACCCACCGAGTGGTGTTGGTTGTCAGTACCTTCCTGACCTATCAACACATTACGGTGCATATCTGCAACCAGCACATGTGTGTTAATTGCAAGTTCGGTCTGAAGGGGGAGTGGTTAGCGATCGCCGTGGGCAGCCGATCGAACGTACGTTGAAGACATGAAGGACCCCGTTGAGCTCTACCCTCCAAGCGGCGATTACGTCTTTGTCGTTCCTCGCGTGGACGATTCGGGAGAATAAATTTCGTCCACTCTTCTCGATGATATTTCCCTGAATCTCCGCTACTGTCCTGCGATTGAGAGCGCGGTTAGCGAATCACACTTAACATTGTTGCCGGCTTAACCCACGTTGTCAACTGCTCAATCGCCTCTCCCACAGACCGGCTGAGCTCATCTAATCGTCTTCCGTCTATCCCCCGGTCAAGAGCCCGACACACATTAGCGCAAGCTAACCCGATCTCGATATAGTCGGTTTTGTTAGTCATCGAGTCCTGGTCAGATGTGAGCTCGGAATCAGTCGGCAGAGAAGAGGAAAAACGGACTCTGATCATTGTTAAAAGGACGCTGACAGTGCCAAAAACAGCGGGAGCTGGTGTGGCGGTTGTGGCCTCTTTCATGATGTTCAAGGCCTCGATGGCCGCATTCAACGAGGAGAGAGTGACTTCTCTACGTTTCTGTTGCTGGGGTTCCGTGGGCATGGTCGAAACTGGACTCGTAGTTGGGAGGGAAAGGTGTACCATGGAGGCTGCGAAAGAGTGCCCTAGCGCTGATAGATATGAGCGGCCATATTTTGTAGTGCGCCTCGTGCGAACAGGAAGAGGGTATTATTCGTCGTCAGGGTGCAAGTTAAGCTGAACGCTATCGACCGATCACCCAACGCTCCCCGTCCTGCCACCGTACCTCCCACTATGAGAATAAACCCTCAACCCGTTGACTGCCGTATCTGAGCTTCTCAACTGTGTCCTCTTCTCGAACTACCCTCGCTCGCACTGCCTGAGGTACATTGTGGAAACACTCGTCCTTAACCCGTTAACGTGTCACCCAACTCGTTTCTCGCCTTGAACGCCACGTATACTTTTCAGGCACCGGGGTAGTTCAGTTCGTCGAATGAACGCAATTGCAGCGGGGAAGAGGGGTCTGGAAAGGAAGGACGAGAGAGGTGCCAGTTGGATTGTTTGGAACCGTTGGCGTGAAAACCAACGTGAGGGATTTCACCGGTGAGTTCTGCGTGTGTTTGTGTTTGCATCAATATGACCCTCCATAGCACCGACGCTGTCCCTCCCAATGTTGGATTTCGACCATCGAAAATGGCTGATTGGGCTACAACTGGGGCGAGTCTGCCTCGTGATCACTCATCCACCCGCCGCTCCTTGTCTTGGACCTCGTAGGGCGTTGGTGAGGCGTGAATGAGATGCATCGTCACGCTTGTTCCGTCTGCTTGGCTGCGAGGGTTACGTTTTGGAGGTTGAGGGAACAGTTAAACCCCGTCAACCCTTACAATGACATTATGTCCCTGTCGAAGGACGGCTGTGGGAGTCTACGGCCCATTACGGATCTCACCAACTACATCCTTTGTTCGACACTGTCAGCTTCCTAACAATATTCCCCGTCGGGTGCGCTCCCTCTATCGACCAACTTCTACAAGCGGGATGCAGCATTCACAATGAAAGCCATTCCTTCCCCCCTCCGCTCCCCGTCACATTCCGGTGCATATTCATAATCACCCTCTCTCACCCTTGCGGCACTTGTCCATCGATCAACGACACCTTACAGACTTCCCTCGCGGCCTTTTCGTGGCTTATGGCATGACGGGTAACCTTCAGACCTATCTTTTCCGCTTTCGTGAAGACGTCGCTCGAGACCACGGTTTGGTGCATCGGTCTCTTTCAGCTCGCAAGTGCCACGATTGGAAAGGTTCCGATCAACAGCTCACTCGTTTCGGATGTAACAGGCCGGCTAGGAGCGCCTTCGTCCTCGTTACAGCTCTTAACCACGTTGGGGTTCTTCGGGAGATGGGGTTGGCCGCCACGTTGCCTTGGGCGGGACGTTGCAGGAGGCTGGTGTTGGCTGCCCCCGCGTTCTTGACGGCGAGGAGGTAGAACTCCCTGGAAATCTGGTGTCGCGGATCGTTGTCGACATGGGTGTCTGACCTGAAGGTGGCGGTCAGACCGAAACCGGTGTGGTATTCCAGTCTCAGCGCGAGACTGGATTCAACCCTCAACGATTCAACGAGGGGAGGGTGATGGGAAATCATGGGGTTTGGTACAACCTATGTGGCGGCTCGCTCAGCCTGGTAACCAACAACATTTCTTCATCCTCGTCAACCCACGGCGGTATAAAAAATGGAAACTGAGGGTCCGTAGTTTATAAAATATATGTACTAGCTAATAGTGATGCAATGCGATACGCCTTAAGGTTCAGAGCGCGGAAGTTGTACATTACGAATGGCCACTGCGAGCCTGGATGGGAGAGATCTTGTAAATGGGAAACCCGAAGAAAACGCCACGACGAGCCCCGCACCTTCGGCCTCGATCGTGGAAATCTATCTGGCGGATGTTCAACGAAACAGGTTCTGGTACCCAGTGGACGGTATTGATTGCACGTTATACGGATAAACGGATAAACCAAACGTTCAGGAAATAATACAGGGTCCACGATACATAAAAAGCGAAACAAATACAACATCGAAGACGGGGAGCGAGGGTAACACGACTTGATGTAAATCAGTAACAAGCAGCGGGGCAACAAAACCCACGGTTTAGGAGGTCAGTCAATTAGATAGAGAATGTCCTTGGGAGGCAAAGTAAGATGGGGGGTAGCAGCGATAATGAGGAGTACGGCGGTCAAGAATTAGATTTCCGCCCAGACGTGGGGCTGGTTGTCCGCGGAAAGATGTGCCCGAGTGAACTCGTGGTACGGTGGCCGGTATGCCAAGCTAAGAATGGAGAGTTAACACGCACGGAAAGTAGCAATATTCCCAGGAGCTCACCAGAGGCAACCAGCCTTCTCATTTTTCTTCGATATCGCGGAGGAGAATCCTGCACTCCTCGAGACCTTTCACCGCTCCGAGCCTCACAAAAACATCGGCAGCGCGCAGAGCCTCAGACTTCGCCTTCTCGAACTCTCCCTGTCCGTACCAAAACCCAGCCTGGAGCCGCATTGCGCAAGCCTGATAGTATGGGTCATCGATTGCGTGTGACTTGGCGCGTTCAACGCTCGCGTGTGCTTCATAAAACCTGCCTTCCTTGAAAAACAGGTCCGCCAGTTCGTAATTATTCCGGGCCAGTTGATGATACCAATTGAAAGGGGATGCAATCCTGAGGGCTGTCTCGAAGTGGTCGATGGCCTTTTCTGTCTCTCCCTTGGAATAGTATATCTTGCCAAGGACACGGTAACAACGGCAGACCACAAATTGTTTGCGTTTACCCGGGAGAAGACTGATCGCTCGCAACGCAGCTTCTTTTGCGGCATCAAGCTGGTTGTCACCATGTAGCGACCAGGCCAGCTGATCCAAAGACGAAGCTTGTCCCGATGTGAGATTGAGCTGTTTGTAAATCTCCAACGCTTCCTCCGCCTGCTGTATTGCCTCCTTGTAGAGGCCAAACACCTGGTTTAAGTGGCACATAAACTTCAGTGTTACAGCCACCTGAATATCATCCCCTCGCCCTCTCCAGAGCTCCAAGGTGTGAAGAAGGAGCCGTTTACTCTCCACACGATTTCCGACACGGTCGAACAACCGTGAGAGCTGGAATAAACATCCAGGCTTGGAGGGGTGGTGATCCGGGAGCCTTTCAATTTTTGGCCCCAGGACAATGAGCCGAGTTTTGTGCCAGTAAAGGTGTTGCATAAAACGAGCACATGTGTCCCAGACTTCGTCCGAGTCCGCGTCGATCGTTGTAAAGACATCGAGCAGGTGTTCGATATTTGCGTCCTCTGATGTGATCCGTTGTGCTTCTTTGAGGCCTGACTGATTAGGATCGAAGGAAACAGACAACCAGCGGAAGTAACGCTTCTTGATCGTGCAGAGGAGGGGAGATGACCGTGGATCTTTGGGGCAAAAATAATCGCGGAGGGGTGGCAACATCATGACGATTCCGTTGCTTCGGTACGTCAGAGAAAGCGTGCAGAACTTGTCGATCATATTCTTTCCGTCAGAAGCCGTCAGAGACAACCGCCTGAAGAAGTTCCTTGTGGAGAATAACCAGTCGAGATTGTTTTCATTAACGCCTTGAGGGAAAAAGGCGATGACACCGAGGAGGTCGCGGGCGTCAGGGCCGAGCTTACGAAAAATCGGCGAGGCGAGTAAAAGCTCGATCGTTGTCGCAAGGCTCTCGTTGTGGTCTGTCCCAAGGACCCGCATCCAGTGTACCTCCCACTCCCTGGCTAATCTATCGTTGTCCCATCTGTTGTGATACGCGACGGTGGCAAGCAAGGTGACCGAGAGTGGATGGTAGTCGAGTTGCTCCAGGATGTTATCGACCGGATCAGACTGTTTGCCGTCCTTGTGTATACGGTAGAAGGCATCGCGCGCAGCCTCCACAGATAATTTTGGGATCTCGAGGGGGTCGCAGTCGAGGGGAATGATGGAGATGCGAGATGTGAGGCCAAGACAAATGTTGTCGAAGCGACTCAACTCCTCCACCATGGCACACATCTCCCGAGCGCCTGGTCCCTGGGGGTCGAGAATGGATTCGGCGTTGTCGAGAAATAAGATCATGTCTGTTGAGGATAGGAAGGGTCGTAGGAGGGTCAAGTCCTCAGGGTTTTTGACCCCCGCACCAACGGCCTTAGAGAGTCTGGCGAGGAAGTGAGTGGGGGAGGCGGGGAACTGATCGCAGCGGATGAATCTGCGGTTATCCCCAAACCGTTGCTTGATGCGATCATGGTGGAGAACCGTCAGAGCGATGGACGTTTTCCCGATTCCCCCAGCACCGGTGAGAGCGATCGGAGTGAGATCTTCGGCGAGGCCGACGAACTTGTCGATTAGCTCGTCCCGTCCGAAGCAGGCCCTTGGCGGCGGTGGGGGCGATTCTCCAAGAGGAGTGTTATATGAACGTGCGACAGTTAACTCCATGGTGTCTGGGATTGTTGGGTCAGCTTCAGTCTGGGGGGAGATCAGCATTCCACTGTTGCGCGGATAGAAAGTCGCACTTACTAAGTGATGTTGGCTATCAGCACCTTCCTTAACTATCAACGCGTTGCAATGGGTATCGGCAACTATCATATTGGTACTGGTTTCCAGCTCGGTCTAAAACGGAGGATGATGAGCGATTGCCGAACAGAACAAGCCGAACGTACGTTGAAGACGTGGAGGACCGCGGTGAGGTCCGACCTCCAGGTGGAGATATTCTCTTTGTCATGTTTTGCGTGGAAGAGTCGAGAGGCCGAATTTCGTTTTCCTTTCTTGACGATCTCTTGAATCCTAACCACGGTTCTGTGGGTGCCGGTGAGAGCTTGGTAAGCCGCCCGGTATATACATCGCTGGTTAAACTCACGCCATTAACTGGCCCATTGCCTCGAGCACGGACTGACTGAGATCATCCACCCGCCTCCCTTTCACTCGTCGGTCAAGGGCTCTACATGCGTGAGCGCATAATAGCCCGAGCTCAACGTAAGCTAATTCGTTAGCCATTGAGTCCTGGATGGGTGTGAGCCAGGAGCTCATCGTCGGAGAATAGGAGAACGTACCCTGATCGTCGTCAGGAGGGCACTTGCAGAACCAAGTACAGCCTTAGCTGGTGGGATGTCAGAGGTGTCCTTCGCATGATTCAGGGCTTCGATGTCGATATTCAACGAGAAGATAGCATTGTCCCGCCCCTTCGGTCGTTGGGATTTTGGATCCATGGTCGAAACTGGAGGTAGGTGTGGCACGCGATCATCAACGGATCACAATGTCCTCTGTCCTCCCACCGTACCTCTGACTAACAAGACAAAACCCACAATCCGTTGCTCGCGGTTTCTTTAACCATGACCCCGTCCGGAATTGCCTCACCCGTCGCACATCGCCGAAACGCCTGCCCGTCCCCCATCCTCCAGCCGCTTTTCACCTTTAATGCCAGACGTACCATTTCACGCGTCGAAGTAGTCCGGCGATAATTCAGCTACGGTTGCAGTGGGAAAGAGAGGTCTGGAGTGGCAATCTCGTTTGGAGTGGGGGAGCAATCCTGCGTTGTCGTCGAAACTAACACAGGCGATTCCGACGGCAACCCTGACATGAGGCGAGCAGGCTTCGGGTCCGTCTTGTCCGCTTTCGTGGAGATGCCGGCCGGGGCTGCAGTCTGGTGTATCGATCCGTACGGGACTGGTGTGCTGACGAGTGTCACGCTTGGAGAAGTCTCGGTCAGCCGTTTTTTTGCGTCGGGCGTGATGTGCGCACTGGGGGTATTGACTGCCATAGTTCCCAGCCGAACCTAGATCATTTAGATGACAGGCCCGCCACCGTATTCTGTCGGGTAGTACGTTGAAGACTACTGGTGTTGGCCATGTCCGTGTTCTCACTCGGTTCGACGCTGGGTTCCATCGCTACATCGTTGTTCAGATACCATTTACTGGTGCTGCATTCCCTATGTGCGATATATCAAGTGCTCTCGTCAGACTTTCCACTAGCAGTGGGCCGATTTTCGAGTTGGATTCGATCTCACGGACAGAAGAGGGAGTTTATGACCGAATCGTGAGTTTGTACTGCTCTGTGTGATAACGCGTGCGCGTTACTAACATAACGTTGTCAAGGGCGGAGCGGGCTTTGCTGAAGAAGGAGGATATCGTCTACCATCATTATGCCACGAAGAATTGGACGTCTCACTTCGCTCCGGACCTTAGGGCCGCCGTCGACCTCCGTAGCAAGTTCAAGGGTACCGCCACCCTCGTTTATTGTGGGTTCGGGCACGGGTGAGCCGGAACGGGGATCTCAGCGATCCAACCCTACACGGAGGACGGGAAGCGGTCCAGACAGACGGAGTGGATCGAGGATAACTGTGTGGAGACGGAGGGCCCAGGGGGTGGGCGAGGTTTTGAACTCGCCGAGTATTGCCAGGGGGTCCGCGTCGCCGTCTTGATACCGACGGGTGGTCACGCTCAGATTCGTAGTTGTATATGTGTACGAATTCCCCAGACGTGTAAATCGACAAGTCAGCGGGTGGAATGAGTTGGGAAACGGTCAAAGCATGACGTCATCGCGGTGTGGATGCACGAGCGGCTGTGATTTGCATTCTGGCGGTCCGTTCCCCTCTGGAACGTCCTCTAGCTGGAAGACTCTTCTTTGGACCGGCCAACCATGCGTCGCATTTGTCGACACTGACGCGGACTGTATGATGCACGTCCAACGGAATTGATCTTCTTCCCTCTTACCAAGCGCCGGCTGTGCCAGAACGTCCAAGCAATCGACCACCACCGTCGCCATGTCCTCCGCCCCATTATGCTAGCCATAGGACCTCGCTCTGTACTGGAATAGCGTTCTTCCACGGTTCCTTGAACTCTGAACGTCGCTACCCATTGGCCGGCCTCTGTTAACTGCCACAGCGACCCCATGGATCACCGGACGTGACCCCCGCAAGAGATAAAAGGCTGCACTGTGCTCGCTGTATCTCCCCCACACCACCCTCTATCCAATGAGCCACTCGTCGCCACAGTCCTCTCCTCTCGACTTCGAACCTGACTCCATCTACCTCGTATTCATCTTACAGGCCGGGAGTCGACCTTGTGCCGGAGTGTTCCACCACAACAGCGAGAACAGGGGAATACTGGCTTACGCCGATGTGGGGATACCGGGACCACGGAGATCGCGTCGTAAGGTCTTCTCATTCGAACTCAAGCAGAGTAAGAGGCTCCCCATCTAGCGCTACCTGCACGCGATTAACCTTCACACCCAGGGGTAGAAACCGAGTTCAATATCATCGCGGCGCACAAGGTAGCAAGCCTTCACTACCACGAGTGGTTACCGAACGAGAACTTTGGTTCATCCGAGCTTGTCGACGAGAATCAATGGATTGCAAGCGTCTTACGCGGTCTGGATGCGAAGCGGGAGCAGAAGAAATTGGTTTGGACAAACCGTCCGGATACAGAACAGCCAGAGTTCAAGAGGCTCGTGAGGGAGTATGTCCCAAGCGTGCTATTCTTGACCCAAGCCTTCTATATACGGGAGCTGGAGAGTAGCGGCGCGTTGGGAAACGGACCGGATTTAATTCTGTAGACGAACGACGCCTGCCTCTAACCGGACTAATTGTATTCTATTGTACTCGATATCATACCGTGTTCTGAGCCTTGTAGTCCCGGCGCACCCTTCCCGTTTGCCGTCTCGGAGGTGTGAGTGATCGTGAGAACAGGTCCGGTGGCTCGCGACGTCCGAGTCGTTCCCTGTACTTTCAAGTAGTCTCTTTCGACAGATTCAGGCCAGCCCGAACCCGACCGTCTTCCACATTCCGATGGACAGAGCTCCTAGTCAAAGCTATACATGCCGTGTTCCTTCTCGTCCGCGGCGGCAACGGGATCCCCAGCGTCAGTATCTACAAATGTCATTTCCCCCGAAGCACGTTGTGTAGATCAGCAAGAACTACTATAAACGATGGCGACCGTCACATAGAAAAATCAAACGTTCAGAAACAATGGATGATCTACGACAAAATGGCAATGGAAATACACCACGGAAGACAGGGAGCTAGGCAAGACGACAAGCAGCGGGATAATCAGTTAGATATAGAACGTCAGGGGAAAGAGAGAGATGAAGGGTAAGAGCAATAACGAGTATGGTGGCCAGGAATTGGATTTCCGTCCAGATGTGGGTGGGATCGGTTGTTCGCGGGGGGTGTACTCGGATGAACGCGTGGGGTGGTGTCCGATGCCCGAAGCTGAGAATGGAGAGTCAACACCAACACGCATAGAAAGTAGCAATGTTTCCAAGAGTTCACCAGAGGTAGCCGGCTTCCTTATTTCTCTTCGATATCACGGAGGAGAGCCCTGCACTCCTCGAGATCTTTCGCCGCTCCAAGCCTCTCGAAAAAATCGGCAGCGCGCAGAGCCTCGGACTTCGCCTCCTCGAACTTTCCCTGTCTGTACCAAAACCTAGCATGGAGCCGCATTGCGCGAGCCTGATAGTATGGGTCATCAATTGCGTGTGACTTGGCGCGTTCAACGCTCGTGTGTGCATCGTCAATCCGTCCCTCCTTGAAGAACAGGTCCGCCAGTTCGTAATTATTCCGGGCGAGTTGACCGTGCCAGTTGGGGGGGGACGCGATCCTGAGGGCTGTCTCGAAGTGGTCGATGGCTTTCTCTGTCTCTCCCTTGGAATAGCATACCTTACCAAGGATACGGTGACAGTTGCAGACCACGAATTGTTCGCGTTTGCCCGAGAGAAGATTGATCGCTCGTGCCGCGGCTTCTTCTGCGGCGTCAAGCTGGTTGTCACCATGCAACGACCAAGCGAGCTGTTCCAAAGACATTGCTTGTCCCAATATACTGTCGAGCTGTTCGTAAATCCCCAATGCCTCTCTCGCCTGCTGTATCCCTTCCTCGTAGAGGCCAAGCGCCCAGTTTCCGTTGCACATAAACCTCAATGTTGCAGCCACCCGTAAATTATCCCCTCGCCCTCTCCAGAGCTCCAAGGTGTGAAGAAGGAGCCGTTTACTCTCCACACGATTACCGACACGATCAAACAACCGTGAGAGCTGGAACAAACATCCTGGCTTGGAGGGGTGGTGATCCGGGAGCCTTTCAATTTTTGGCCCCAGGACAACGAGCCGGGTTTTGTGCCAGTAGAGGTGTTGCATGAACTGAGCACAAGTGACCCAGACTTTGCGCGAGTTTGTGTCGATCGTTGTGAAGACGTCGAGCAGGTGCTCGATGTTCACATCCTCCGATATGATCCATTGCGCTCCTTCGAACCCGGGCTGGTCAGGATCGACGAGAACCGACAACCGGCGGAAGTAATGCTTCTTGATTGCGCAGAGGAGGGAAGACAACCTTGGATCCTTTGGGTAAAGGTAGTCGCGGAGGGGTGCCAGCATCATGACAAATCCGTGGCTTCGGTACGTCAGAGAAAGAGTGCAGAGCTTGTCGAAGATGTTCGTCCTGTTGGAGAGCGTGGGAAAGAGCCAATCAAGGTTGTTCTCGTTGACACCCTGAGGGAAGAAAGCAATGATGCTGAGGAGGTCACGGGCGTCGGAGCCGAGTTCACAGAACATCGGCGAGGCGAGTGAGAGCTCGATCGTTGCCGCAAGGCTCTCGTTGTGGTCTGTTCGAAGTACCCGCGTCCGGTGTGTCCCCCACTCCCTAGCCAGTCGATTGTTGTTCCACTTGTTGTGATACGCGACGGTGCCAAGCAGGGTGACCGAAAGCGGATGGAAATCAAGCTGTTTCAGGATCTTGTCGACAAGATTAGACTGCTCGCCATTCTTGTATATCCGGTAGAAGGCGTTGCGTGCAGCTTCCATCGATAATGTTGGGATCTCGAGAGCCTCGCAGTCTGGAGGGATGGTCGAAATGCGAGATGTAATGCCCAGACAAATGTTGTCGAACCGGCTCAACTCTTCCACCACCCCATATATCTCACGAGCGCCTGGTCCCTGGGGGTCGAGAATGGATTCGGCGTTGTCGAGAAATAGTATTATGTCCGTTGAGGATAGGAAGGGTCGTAGGGGGACCAGATCCTCGGGGTTTTCAACCTTTGCACCAACGACCTTGGAGAGCCTGGCGAGGAAGTGAGTGCGCGACGCGGGGAACTGATCGCAACGGATGAATCGACGGTTGTCGCCGAACCGTTGTTTGATGCGATCATGGTGGAGGACCGTCAGGGCAATGGATGTTTTCCCGATCCCCCCGGCACCGATGAGAGCGATTGGAGTGAGGTCTTCGGCAAGGTCAAGGACCTTCTCGATCATCTCGTCCCGCCCGAAACACGCCCTCGGCGGTGGGGGTGGCGATTCTCCGAGGATGCTATGGGAATGTAAGATCGTGAATCCTCTGTATGGTATTCCGGGTTGCTGACCTGGCTTGAGTCTAAGGGGTAGTCAGTATTCTGTCGTTGGCAGATGGAAAGTTGCACTCACCGAGTGATGTTGGCCGTCACCGTCTTCCTGACCCGCCAACGCGTTACGATGCATATCCGCAACCAAGACGTGGGTATTAATTGCGAGTTCAGTCTGAAGGGGGAGTGGTTACAGCGATTTCCAAAGGCAACTGATCGAACGTACGTTGAAGACATGAAGGACCCTGTTGAGCACTACACTCCAAGCGGCAATCGTATCTTTGTCGTTCCTTGCGTGGACCATTCGGGAGAATAAATTCCGTTCACCCTTCTCGATGATGTTTCCCTGGATCTCCGCTACGGTCCTGCAATTGAGAGCGCGATCAGCGAACCGTGGTCAACACCCATTCCCGGTTTAGCTCACGTTGACAATTGCTCAACCGCCTCGCCCACAGACTGGTTGAATTCATCCAATTGTCTTCCGTGCATCCCCCGGTCAAGAGCCCGACATACATCAGCGCAAGCCAGTCCGAGCTCGATATAGTCGGTTTTGTTGGCCATCGAGTCCTGGTTAGACGTGAACTTGGAATCAGACGACGGAGAAGAGGAGAAACGGACTCTGATCATCGTCAAAAGGACGCTGACGGTGCCAAAAACAGCTGGGGCTGGTGTGATGCTCGTGGCCTCCTTCACGATATTCAAGGCCTCGATGGCCGCATTGAGCGATGAGAGGATGGCATCCCGTCGTTTCTGTTGGGATTTCGTAGCCATGGTCGAAACTGGAGGTAGCTGCAAGGGAAAGGTGTGGCACGCAGGCTGTGTGGACGAGCCCTAATAGAGATGGGCGGCCATTTTTTTTCGTAACACGCCTCGTGCAGACGGGCCGTTTGATGGAGGGAATTATATTCGTGGTGGGGGAACGAGTTGTGTAAGCCGAACGCGATCGGCTGATCGCCCGGGTCCTTCGTTTGCGGCCAACGCTCTCTGTCCTCTCACCGCACCTCTCACTAACAAGAAGAAATACGGGTTTCGTTGGCTATTTTCCTTGTGTTCCTCAATTATGTCCTTCTCTTGAATCGCCCCCGCCCCTGCGCTGTCTGAGGTACGTCGTGGAAACACCCGTCCGTAACGTATCCCCCAACCCGTTTCTCACCTTGGATACCAGGTATGTTGTTCCAGACACCGGGGTAGTCCAGTTATGAATTAAGCGTGGGTGCAGTGGGGAAGAGAGGTCTGGAAAGGAATGACGAGAGATGTCAGCTGGCCTGTTCGGAGCGTCGGCGTGAAAATCAACGCGAGGGATTTCGGCGGTGGGTCTGGTGTGTGCCCGGGTTTGCATCGTTCTGACCCTCCATGGCACTGACATCGTATCTCTCAGTATTGGATTTCGTCTATCGAAAGTAGCCGGTCGGCCTACAGCCGGGGCGACTCTACCTCATGCGGTTGTTCGTCAATCCACCGCTCTCTGTCCTAGATGCCGTAGGGCGTCGGTGGATGTGTGAACGAGATGTATCGCCACGGTGGTTTCGTCTGCTTGGCTGCGAGGGCTGCATTATGGAGGCCGAGGGGACGGTTGAACTCCGCCAACTTTGATTATGGGATTGCGTTCCTGCCCGAGGACGACTGCGGCAGTCGACGACCCGTCATGCATCATGGATCACATCAACTATAGGTTCGACAGCGTTGATATTTTCCGCCGGGTGTGGGCTGACTCTACCACCTAAGTTCTGCAAGTGGGCTGTGGCCCTCACGACGAGCGCCGCTTTCCATCGTCCGTTCCCGTTCCTATTTACAACCATCTTCTCTCACCCTTGCGGCACTCTTTCCTCTATGATTGGGAAGCTTCGACCAACCATTTGCTCGTGCCACCGGTCAGGAACATCTGTGGCCCTGACTGTCGACTTCGTAGTCGTCACATCTAACCAAGTCGGGGCTTCCCGGAAGATGTGCTAGTTACCATATTGCCCTGGGTGGGACGTTGCAAGAGGGCTGGCGTTGGCTGTATACGCGTTCTTGCCCAGCTCTATGTTAAAACCACATCACTGCATTACTTCTCAGATGTCGTTCTCCGGTGCTGCGTTCCCTAATGCGGCTGGCCGCGGGATATCAAACGCTCTCGCCGAGACTTTTCTTCAGTGATATATGATAGAGTAGTTTTCGAGTGGGGATAATATATTACCGCGACGGAATTAATTTTCTTCCCTCTTACCAAGCGCCGGCTGTGCCAGAACGTCCAAGCAATCGACCACCACCGTCGCCATGTCCTCCGCCCCATTATGCTGGCCATAGGACCTCGCTCAGCACTAGAATAGCGCTCTTTCACGTCTCCTTGAACTCTGAACGTCGCTACACTCACCCATTGGCCAGCCTCTGTTAACTGCCACTGCGACCCCATGGATCACCGGACGTGACCCCCGCAACAGATAAAAAGGCTGCACTGTGCTCACTGTATCACCCCCACACCACCCTCTATCCAATGAGCCACTCGTCGCCACAGTCCCTTCCTCTCGACTTCGAGCCTGATTCCATCTACCTCGTATTCATCTTACAGGCCGGGAGTCGACCCTGTGCCGGAGTGTTCCACCACAACAGCGAGAACAGGGGAATACTGGCTTACGCCGATGTGGGGATACCGGGGCCGCGGAGATCGCGTCGTAAGGTCTTCTCATTCGAACTTAAGCAGAGTAAGGTTCCCTGTCTCGAACGCTACCCGCACGCGATTATCGATTAACCCTCACATCCAGGGATAGAAACCGAGTTTACCATCATCGCGGCGCACAAGGTCGCGAGACTTCATTACCACGAGTGGTTACCAAACAACAACTTTGGTTCTTCCGAACTCGTCGACGAGAATCAATGGATGGCAAGCGTCTTACGCGGTCTGGACGCGAAGTGGGAGCAGAAGAAATTGGTTTGGACGAACCGTCCAGATACAGAACGGCCAGAGTTTAAGAGGCTCGCGAGGGAGTATGTCCCGAGCGTGCTATTCTTGACTCAAGCCTTCTATATACGGGAGCTGGGGAGTAGCGGCGTGTTGGGAAAGGGCCCGGATTTAACCCTGTAGACAAATGGCACCTGCATCTAACTGGACTGATTGTATTATATTGTACTCGATATCATACCATGTTCTGAGCCTTGTAGTCTCAGCGTACCCCATCCTATTTGCCGTCTCGGAGGTGTGAGTGATCGTGGGAAACAGGTCGGGCAGCTGCGGAGTTCGTTTCTCGTGCCGTGTCTCTCCAGCCAACGCAAGGCACAGACTCGGACCGGCTCGAACGCAGCCGCCTTCCACGGAGCTCCTAATCAAAGCCATGCATGCCGTGTATTTCATCGTCCACGACGACAACACGTCGTAGAAGTCATCATTCGACGCGCACGGACCCACGAGGATGGCCATGAACTGCCTCGATATATTGGCGCCGACACCATCTTTGGGCGTGGCTTACCGATAGTGGATCGACTTCTTGAGCGTGGCCGACGATGCAACTCACTCGCGCATGCTCCTGATCTGGCCGAGCGTTCTCCTGTTGTCTTGTCGTTATCTCCCATGGATCATGACAATTCTCTTAGCGGACCGAGGTATAAAAACGACTATCAGGTTCCAGTGTATGGCCAAGGTACCACTTTGGAAGGCCCCGCCACGTTCTCTCGCACATCCGAGGAACGTCCAGAATGCTCTTCGCAAGACGCCGGTCCCAATTCTCACCAGACGCTGTCTACATCGTCGTCATCAAGAAGCACGACGAGTACAACCCCTCCGTTGGGTTCTTCCACCACAGAAAACACGAAACCGGATTCTTGGCCTATGCAAAGTTTACATCGGAGATCTGTACGATGAAATTAGAACGAAGTAAGCCCTCGTTCGTTCCATATATGCGCCACGTTACTCAACGACAGTGCTCGTAGGATTGACGGAATATTTCACGGTCTTCGACTTTATGAAGCTCGCCGACTTTCCTTACTCTGCAAAATGTGGCGCTCTCTACTGTCCTGCCCGGGTCGGATCGACGGTTGTTGAGTGGGATAGCTGGATATGCGATGTTCTACTTCGCCTTGATCGTCATCGGAGGGAGGGAGGACTTGTGTGGCGACATAGTCGTGATGACGTCGATATCCTGGGCGGACTACGGATATCTGCCCCGAAAGGATTTGTACTGTTGACTTCACTCTCAGTCTTCGCATACACATGTTCCCCGCATTCGTCGTAGAATATTCTCCCGCTTATCGTTGGGGTTTGGGATTTATGTTTGTATTTCGTACATCATTGTCTAGCTGGTTGATTGCATTCACTGCTGGCTTGTTTCGGTACTAGAGCCCATCATATTCGGATGCCGGCGTGAAAATCCTCCCACATCACATGGCGAGCTTGAACTTGTAATATCTAAGCGACAACTTAGACCGAACTATGAAAACAGACCGCGTACCACCTAACCCACGGCGGGTTTAGGATACTTTAATGGGGGCTGCGTGAGTTGCCCTCACTGTGCAAGGACTTAAATTAATTATGGTTCGTAGATTTAACATCTGAAGGGTTGCAAGCACCGGCGACGCAACCCCACAACCCGCCTCCGGCTGATTGCCAACTCCCGCTAACGGCACCCCCGCTGCCACCGCAGCTGGTGACAGCCCGCAGACCACAGTCGAGTATCTTAGGTTGTTTGTTTTGGTCAGGCGGTCAGATGGCACCCGGTCATCGCTACGTGGAAACTTGGGTGCGGACCCGCAGAGCAAGAGGAGTATCGACCTCAGGGAGGTCAACACCCATAGATAATATTTGCCCACAAGCACGCCGCGTACACGCAGATTGGCAAGAGCTTCCGTCAACAATGTCAGCCACCACATAGAGAAATCAAACATCAGGAAACAATCGACGATCTACGACACATGAGAAGCGAAACGAGTACAGCATGAAACAATCAGATAGGGGGGTCCTTGGGGGGAGAGGGAGGTGGGGGTAGCAGTGAGAGTGAGGAGTGTGGCGGTCCGGAATTGGGTTTCCGTCCGGACGCGGGATCGGTTATTCCGGGAGGGACGTGCCCGGGTCAACTCGCGAGATGGTGTCGGGTACTCTAAGCTGAGAATGGAGAGTGAATACGCATAGGAAGTAACAACGTTTCCAGGAGCTCACCAGCGGTAGCCTTCTTTTCAATTCTACGGAGGAGGGCCCTGCAATCCTCGAGGTCTTTTGCGGCCTGGAGCCTTTCAAAAACCTCGGCAGCATGCAGAGCCTCAGACTTTGCCTCCTCGAACTCGTTCTGTCCATACCAAAACCTGGCCTGCAGCTGCATTGCACGAGCCAGATTGTACGGGTCGTGGGTGGTGTGCGACTTGGAGCGTTTGATGCTTGTGTGTGCTTCGTCAACCCTGCCTTCCTTGAAAAACAGGTCCGCCAGTTCGTAATTATTCTGGGACAGTTGATCATGCCAGTTGAAAGGAGACGCGATCCTGAGGGCTGTCTCGAAGTGGTTGATGGCCTCCTCTGTCTCTCCCCTGGAATAGCATATCTTACCAAGGATGCGGTGACATTTGCAGACCACGAATTGTTCGCGTTTGCCCAAAAGAAGATCGATCGCTCGTGACGCGGCTTCTTCTGCGGCGTCAAGTTGGCCGTCACCGTGCAATGACCAAGCGAGCTGTTCCAAACACATTGCTTGTCCCAATATGCTGCCGAGCTGTTCTGCAATCCCCAATGCCTCTCTCGCCTGCTGTATCCCTTCCTCATAGAGGCCAAGCACCTGGTTTACAACGCATATGCCCCTCAATGCTTGAGCAACCTGAATGACATCCCCTCGCTCTCTCCAGAGCTTCAAGGTGTGAAGACGAAGCCTTTTACTCTCTGCATGATTTCCAACACAGTCGAACAACCGCGAGAGCTGGAGTAAACATTCTGGCTTGGAGGGATGGTGATCCGGGAGCCCTTCAATCTTTAGTCCCAGAATAACGAGCCGCTTTTTGTACCAATAGAGGTGTTGAATGAAACAAGCACAGGTGTCCCAGACTTCGCGCGAGTTTATGTCGATCGTTGTGAAGACGTCGAGCAGGTGCTCGGCATTCACATCCTCCGATATAATCCATTGCGCTTCTTCGAACCCGGGCTGGTCAGGATCGATGAAAACTGACAACCGGCGGAAGTAATGCTTCTTGATTGTACAGAGGAGGGGAGACGATCCTGGATCCTTTGGGCAAAGGTAGTCGCGGAGGGGTGCGAGCATCATGGCGAATCCATTGCTTCGGTACGTCAGAGAAAGAGTGCAGAGCTTGTCGAAGATGCTCATCCTGTTAGAGAGGGTGGGAAAGAGCCAATCAAGGTTATTCTCATTGACACCTTGAGGGAAGAAAGCAATGATGCCGAGGAGGTCGCGGGCATCGGATCCGAGTTCACAGAACATCGGCGAGGCGAGTGAAAGCTCGATTGTTGCAGCAAGGCTCTCGTTGTGGTCTGTTCGAAGTACCCGCGTCCGGTGCGTCTCCCACTCCCTGGCCAGTCGATTGTTGTTCCACCTGTTGTGATACGCGACGGTGCCAAGCAGGGTGACCGAAAGCGGATGGAAATCAAGTTGTTCCAGGATCTTGTCGACTAGATTAGATTGTTCGTCATTCTTGTATATGCGATAGAAGGCATTGCGTGCAGCCTCCACCGATAATGCTGGGATCTCGAGAGCCTCGCAGTCTGGAGGGATGGTCGAAATGCGAGATGTAATCCCGAGACAAATGTTGTCGAACCGGCTCAGCTCCTCCACCACATCGTATATCTCCCGAGCGCCTGCTCCGTGGGGGTCGAGAATGGATTCGGCGTTGTCGAGAAACAGGATTATGTCCGTTGAGGATAGGAAAGGTCGTAGGGGGGTCAGGTCCTCGGGATTTTCGACCTTTGCACCAACGACCTTGGAGAGCCTGGCGAGGAAGTGAGTGCGCGACGCAGGGAACTGATCGCAGCGAATGAATCGACGGTTGTCGCCGAACCGTTGCTTGATGCGATCATGGTGGAGGACTGTAAGAGCAATGGATGTTTTCCCGATTCCCCCGGCACCGATGAGAGCAATTGGAGTGAAGTCTTCGGCCAGACCGATGATCTTCTCGATCAGTCCGTCCCGTCCAAAACACACCCTCGGCCGTGGGGGAGGCGATTCTCCGAGGATGCTATGGGAATGTAAGATCGTGAATCCTCTGCACGGTATTCGAGATTGCTGACCTGGCTTGAGTCTAGGGGGTAGTCAGCATTCTGTTGGCGGATGGAAAGTTACACTCACCGAGTGATGTTGGCCGTCAGTACCTTCGTGACCTGTCAACGCGTTACGATGCATATCCGCAACCAATACGTGGGTATTAATTGCAAGCTCAGTCTGAAGGGGAACCGGTTAGCGATTGTCAAAGACAACCGATCGAACGTACGTTGAAGACATGAAGAACCCTGTTGAGCACTATACTCCAAGCGGAAATCACATCTTTGTCGTTCCTTGCGTGGACCATTCGGGAGAATAAATTCCGTTCACCCTTCTCGATGATGTTTCCCTGGATCTCCGCTACGGTCCTGCGATTGAGAGCGCGGTCAGCGAGCCGTGGTCAACACCCATTCCCGGTTTAGCTCACGTTGTCAATTGCTCAACCGCCTCGCCCGCAGACTGGTTGAACTCATCCAATCGTCTTCCGTGCATCCCCCGGTTGAGAGCCCGACATACATCGGCGCAAGCCAGCCCGAGCTCGATATAGTCGGTTTTGTTGGCCATTGAGTCCTGGTTGGACGTGAGTCTGGAATCAATCGACGGAGAAGAGGAGAAACGGACTCTGATCATCGTCAAAAGGACGCTGACGGAGCCAAAAACAGCTGGGGCTGGTGTGATGCTCGTGGCCTCCTTCATGATATTCAAGGCCTCGATGGCCGCATTGAGCGATGAGAGGATGGCATCCCGTCGTTTCTGTTGTTGGGACTTCGTAGCCATGGTCGAAGCTGGAGGTAGCTGCAAGGGAAAGATGTGGCGCGCAGGCTGTGTGGGGGAACCTGAACCCTAGTAGAGATGGGCGGCCACTTTTTTTCGTAACGCGCCTCGCGCAAACGGGCCATTTGATGAAGAGAATTATATTCGTGGTCGGGGAACGAGCTGTGTAAGCTGAACGCGATCGACTGATCGCCTGGGTCCTTCGTTTGCGGCCAACGCTCTCTGTCCTCCCGCCGCGCCTCTCACTAGCAAGAAGAAACACGGATTCCGTTGGCTATTTTTCTTGAGTTCTTCAATCATGTCCTTCTCTTGAATCGCCCTCGCTGTCGTGCTGCCTGAGGTACGTCATTGAAACACTCGTCCGTAATGCATCCTCCGATCCGTTTCTCACCTTGAATACCACATATGTTGTTTCAGACACCGGGTAGTCCAGCTATAGGGTAAACGTGGTTATAGCGAGGGAGAGGGGTCTGGGAAGGAACGACAGGAAATGTCAGCTGGTTTGTTCGGAGCCGCTGGCGTGGAGGTCGATATGAGGAATTTCAACGGTGAGCTTGACAGGTGTTTGTGTTTGCATCAGGAGGTTCATTCTGATCTTCCATAGCACCAACTTCGTCCCTCTCGGTATTGGGTTTTGACCATTGGAAGTGGTGGGTCGGCCTACAGCTGGGGCGAGTCTGCTTCATGCGGTTGTTCGTCCATTCGCCTGGATCTCGTGAGATTCCGGTAGAGCCGTGAATGTCGTCCATCGTCACGCTGGTTTCGTTCGCTTGACTGCAAGGGTTGTGTTATGAGATCGGGGGGACAGCTAAACCCCGTCAACGATAATGGTGGTATTGTGTTCCTGCTAAAGGCCTAGGGCGGGTGTGGGAGGCTACGACTCATCACCAACTACGAGGGAACCATGGGCACAGCAGTGTCGATTTCCCAACAGCATTTCCCGCCACATCTGATACCGACTGTCCACCCAATTCGCACAGACCAACCGCGGCACTGACGATGAACATCACACCTTCCCCTCTCCATTTACCTTCATACCCTGGTGCTTATTCACAATCACCCCTTCCGACAGCCCTCCCCCGACCTTCACACGCTTCCTTTCCATGACTTATGGCATAGCGAGTGACCTTCGGGCCTATCTTTCCCGCATTCGTGGAGGTGCCGTTTGGAGCTACAGCCAATCAACTTAGGGTCATCCGAAAGACAGTCTGGTTACCGCATTATGTTCTGTGTACAGCCACATCGCAGAGATGCTGGTAATTGCTGTGCCTGTGTTCTTACCTGACTCAGAGATGGAATTGCATTGGTATATTATTCCTCAGATGGTGTTTCCTGGTACTGCATTCCCCACACAGTTATCTGTGATACATTAAGCACTTATCAGAACTTTTCGTCGTCGATGGGGCAGTTTTCTACTGGCTTACACTAATGTGGGAATACCGGGGCCACGGAGATCGCGTCATAAGGTCTTCTCACTCGAACTTAGGCAGAGTAAGGCTCCCGATTTCGAACACTACCCGCGCGGCATCGCAAAACGTAGAAAGCACTTATTCCCCGCTTATTCGACACTTATGGGGACTAACCTTCATCGCCATCAGGGATAGAAACTGAGTTCACCATCATTACGGTGCACAAGGTAGTGAGACTTCACTACCATGACTGGTTATCAAACAAGAACTTTGGTTTTTCCTCACTTGTTGATGAGAATCAATGGATGGCAAGCATCTTACGCAGTCTGTATACGATGTGGGAGCAGAAGAGATGGGTTTGGACGGACCGCCCAGATACAGAACAGCCAGAGTTCAAGAGGCTCGCAAGGGAGTATGTCCCAAGCATGCTATTCTTGACTCAAGCCTTCTATATATGGGAGCTGGAGAGTAGCGTTGCATGCAGAAAGGGTCCTGATTTAACCTTGTAAATGAATGACACTTCTGACTGGACTAATTGTATTGTTTTGTACTCAATACCATACTATGTTCTGAGCCTTGTAGCCCCAGCATACCTCTTCCTGTTGGGATACCCCGGAGGTGTGAGTGACTGTGGGAAACAGGGTAAGCAGTATGCAGCAGGCTCCTTCCCAACTGCTTGATGGGGCAAACCAATCTTTACTGCATGAATTTGGATCAATATTGTCAGGGCCTCTCTCGCCCTAAGCTCCTGGTACTCCGACTTCACTAGGTAGAAGTCCTTCAGGCGATCCACTCAAGCCTGGGACAGACCAGTAGGTATCCTATAACACAAAGGACAATAGCGAGCACGCTCTGGGTGATGCTTGCCTCGAACCTGAATTCCACTTGAAGAGAAGGACTTGCTTCGTCCGTTCGACAAGGGGGAGAGAGAGAAGGAGAGCGAAGAGAATAGAGTTTCTCGGCAGAAAATAGTCTCGCTTGTCCGTAACAGCACTAGGGGCTGAGAAGGGGAGAGGATTTCCCGAGATTCAAAAGCTAAGGAAAATACAGCAACTATCGAAGGAGTTAAATACTCGAGAGAGGCGTGACAGTGACTGTAACTACTTCAACTAGAATCTCGAAGAAGGGGAGAGAATAATTGGAAACCTACAAAGGTTGTGTGGGAACACTAGTAACCTGAAAAGTTCTAGTGGGTCTGCTGACTCGAATGAGCGGTCAAGAATTAAATGAAGAAAGATGCGCCCTCGAAGGTGAAACCGGAACGAAAGTGGGGCATCTAGAGGATGGGAAAAGTTCGAGATAAGAGTCTAGAATCATGAGGTCATGAAAGGTGTGATAAGTCGTAATCATAAGACAAGAATGGGGGATGAATGACGAATGATGAGACAAGATGATGCAACGAAGGTGGAATCCTACTATAGTGCTGACCAAGTGGGCGGTCACTAGTCTCGAGCGAGGGATGATGTATAGCCTCGAGCGGTGTTGATGTTGATGGGAGGGAATGATGGGAGATAGGTATGTCGGACCGAAGGAAAGATCCTAGGGTTATATAAGTCTGGCAGAGATGCCGGACTTACTTCATTGGATCCTTCCAACCTTTCCCATCACGTCTCAATCAAATCCACCCGTTCCACTCGACACCTCTTATCTTCAATGGCTTTTACTGCTCCTAGTTCTGCCCGTGTTTGGAATGCTCCTCGTGGAGGTACTGTCCGGCGTATGGATCCTCGTTCGCACAAGCAGGACAATCATGGGGCTCAGGGATACAAGTCCAACCAAGAGGTGTCGGAGCTTGTCTTTCTCTTTTATCTGAAAGACTAAACTTCGAACCAGATGATTGATCTTGCAACGAGGGTTCATCCTGAGTTGCCCTTGATCTATCGGATGGCCACATATGATGGTGGTTATCTCGATGATCGTCTCTGGGTCCAGGCTATGAGTACTGCGCGTTACATGGACGAGGTCCGTCGAGGAGATCTCCGGAGTGGTCCAGACGAGAATATCCTGTGGAGGATGATTCGTTGTGGCGTCTTGGATCATTCCGAGGAAGATAAGGTCTGGGACAGTTCCACCCGGGCTATGAGGCACAGCGCGGTTATCGGAGATCGCCTATGGTCCTTGATCGAGAAGGAACAAGAAAAGGTTCGTCTTCATTCTTCATTTGATGGGAGGAAGAATTGAAGTTGTTCCTAGAATGATCGTTTGGAGCGCGAACTGCGTATGGCGAAAATAGACCACAATCTCTTGGTCACCGAGGTAGAGCAGATGAAGACAGCCTTAGGGCTCATGGCCGACAATAACAAACAATGCGATATGAAGTACGATCGGGAGTTGTCGAAACATCAAGATCGTTTGGATCGCCACAGGGATGACATCGACAGGGTTCGTCGATACAAGGATGAAGTGATCTCCATCAGGGATGATCTTGTCAAGGTGGAGAGCGAGGTCATCGACATGAAAGATCATTTGTGTCATTGTGGGGACTCGGTACGTGATCGATCGAACTGAATTGATGTCGATCTGATCGATCTTCAGGGGTATCGCTTGGTTCGTACTAGCCAGGTCGGGAGCGACCATGGGGATGATGAAGGTTCGGAGCTGGAGTACGCCGTATCGAGCGCATATCACACTCCTCCGGTCGAGGCAATCGAACAACGTCCTCGAGATGTTGTGTTCTTCAGACCGTCGTCTCGAGTCGAGGGAGAACATCCTCAAGAGGAAGAGATCAGGGATGGGGAGTCTCCTTATCCTGGTTTGTTGGCCGAGCAACCTCTGTGGAACAATGTTGGAGGTTGGGAAGCGAACAAGGATCTTCCTGTCTACGACGAGAGTCGTGATCTCATGGAGGTCATCAAGGAAGAGGAACACAAGCTCCGCAAAGAAGAGGTTCGTCGTCGCTTCGTCAAGGGGATTGGGTATCGCAAGGCTCGAAGATCTAAGCCTTATCCTCTTCAAGGTCGAATGTCCTGTTGTGGTGGTGGAAGAAAGGCCGATGATTCCCCTACCATCGAGGGCGAGGAGGTTGACCGTTTCCGGGACCTTGCTCCCAATCGGGAGCTTCGACGAAACATCCGCCGAGCTCGAGGATCAATCAGGGATCGACCAGTCATTGGAGACATTGACCTTGGGGGACAGATCGCCATCGAGCCACTTTCTCGATTCTGTCAGGACGAGCTCGAGGCCTTTGGTAGAGGCGGTGGGTCGAGTTCCGTTGATGAACGTTCTTCCGAGGGTGGAGACAGTTGCAGCGGAGAGGAATCTCTCGTTGTCTTTGCCTGATGATCAAGAGCGACTTCGAGGGATCATGAGTCATGTGCCGGTCAGGAGTCTCGAGGGTTGGCGAGGGAGAGTGGTATATCACATGGATGCCAGTCGTTGGGAGATGGAGTTGCACGTTCCCTTGGGTTTAGATGAAGGGGATCGTATCTTCTCGACCTTAACTGATGTTCACGACTCTCCTGATGGTTCTGCTTCTCCTGCGTCGTACCATGGCGAGATCTTGGACTTTGATCAGAACGAAGAATAGTAGTCGATATATCGTGTTTTGTATCATCGAAGAGGCGGTAAGCCTCAAATCAAATCGTCTTCTTGTCTTGTTTTGAATGTTCGTGAGGGGAAACGAATTGAAGGGTAATGAATGTGTTCGAAGAGGGGAGGTCTTCGTAGATTGTTTTGGGTTTGTAGTCGGTTTTGAAATTTTTATTTCGGCTTTTCTGTTAGCATTGCAAGCGCGCTGACAAATATCTTCATTGTTAGTTGTATAGTAGAAACTGTGAGCATTTTATTTATCTAGCAAGGGGGTTTTAAGACACATAATTACAGGAGTGAATGGACAGAATACATAGGTTACAGACCCCTAATGAAGTACATGGTTGCACCCCAGAATCAACACCTCTCCAGAGTCATAACCAACAACCAGATACTGACCATCCCACTGTGCATCTGAACATATTGCAAGTCTTGTAGGCAGTTGCAAAACTACCTTTCCAGTAACTGTATCCTGGATCCCAGGAAGTAATGACTTCTGCATTCTGATACCACCAATAAAATCTAGGTAGGGCCCCTTTCTGGATGTTTCTGGTAGCTCAATAGGAGATGAGCCTAAAACCCCAAAGTCCCACCCCAAAATCAGTTTTTGGGAAAGGGAACAAACCCAGACTCTTAGGGTATCAATGGTCAAGAAGGAGTCCTTAGATGGGTGATCATGAAATACCACTTTCCCCACAAACTCCCCTGTCCATATTGACCAGGCTTGGAGTGAGTCCCGATATAAGTAAAAAACTTTAGATCCATCCCCTGATATCCTGAGGTCCCTAGCATCATCCTCATACTCATCATCTTCCTCATACTTGTCATCATCATCATCACCATCATTGTTTCCAAATGAATACACTGTATGTACTGTTCTGAGGAGTTCCCCCTTCTCAATATCCCAGATATGGATCTTTTCACCTGTGTGCCAAACAAAGATCAACCTGCCATCAGTCAGGTGGCTGTCCATCCAGTGGAAATCTTTGGCTGGAGTTTGGAAGGATCCATTGCAGAGGCCATTTAAGATATCCCAAGTCCTCACCACTCCATCTGAATGGCTTGAAATTGCAATACCATCTTTTGCCTGTAGAGTGATAGACTTGATTGGAGCTAAAGTGGGGGATATAGACTTTGGATTGGCTAGAACTGGGTCTGTAGATGAGGCACCAATCTGCCAGAACCTGACTGATTTGTCCTGGGATGTTGAGATAAGGGAGGAGGAGGAAAATGCAAGTGAGGAAATTGTAGTATGGCTAATGAGGGTGTTAATGAGGTGAGGGTCTGAACTGGTAATATCCCAAATATAGATGGTGGTGACCTGTCTCGATTTTCTCGGCGCTGCGATTGGCATCTTGCTGGATATACGCCCGCGTCACCTCACAAACGTTTCCGACCGATTTCCGACTTCCCTACGCTTTTCCGATGCTGTTTTATGTTTCTG
>Ga0307513_10000840_pt1 | contig 44895 bp, 40 predicted proteins | sample 15_EM_MG_FD_202174 | JGI IMG/M metagenome (GOLD analysis project Ga0307513, IMG submission 202174) | Populus trichocarpa ectomycorrhiza microbial communities from riparian zone in the Pacific Northwest, United States - 15_EM | ecosystem: Host-associated > Plants > Roots > Unclassified | place...
AACTCCAAAACCTACGCCTCCCACATACTGCAAACAAACAACAAAACAAAACAAACCAGCTTCTCAGTAATATGTACATACCATACTGCTAAATCCGGGAAGTCCTTTCCTATAGCACGTTAAGTGCTCGAGCACCGTACCACAACACAATGCCATGCAACCCACCCACCCAACCATCTATAAAAATAAAAATAAAAATAAAACCCCCCCCCCTCTCATTCCACGGCTAGCCTATCAATACGAGTGATACTCTGTGCGTCAATCGTATCCTTTATGTTATCATGCCTGCTTGTGTCCACTCCGATCCGTTCAGCATATATTGGACTGGAGGAAAAGTAGGCCTTGATTGTATGGTGGGTGGTATTATGATACTGTGTGGCTCTCTTTTTTTCTTCTCCCTCATTCGAATCAAGTTACTCACTATTGGTTAAACTTCAGAGGGGAAGAGGAGGAGGGGGGGCAATGGGGTAAAGATTTGATAGAAATACCGGTAGAGGTTGGACCTAGGGGGTTGGCTAGATTCGGAGAGAAGGAAAGAATGGGCAGGTCTGACATCCGTGTTATGAGGAATATCGCACGCCCATCTAAATTACCTCCTCCGAGTGTTGAGAACGTCAATTGGGACTTCCAAATCTCCACTTTTTATACCACGTTCCAAAAGATCCATTTCCCGGCCCAAAGGGCTATTGCTTGCCCCAATTGATCAAGAGACACCTTGTGCGTTTCAGTCACTATAATATTATATCATATGAAGCTCTCGAGACGTGATAATTTTTTAATTTATTAGTAGCAAGAGTATCAAACATGTAGCTTCAACTCGGTATTTAGGATGGCATTGCCGACCAATAACTTTAACACAGTCCCCCCGCTCCCTCCCCAATCGCAAACCCACCCCATCATCTCCCTGACACTAACATTATAGGTTCCAAAGTCTAGCAGACTCTAAAAATAGCCATAGGAAGCACCTACTACAATACCGAGATATCCTCTACTTTATTCGCTACCCTTTGCAGCCCATCCGTCATTTCTTCTTGCCCCCAGGACCCTTGGGGGGGTCCTTTTTTGTCACTGTAGAACCAGTACCGCTACCGGCCCCAGCCTCACTGGCCAAAAGAGACTTGTCGAAACTACTAGGATCAATCCCCAATATACCGCCCTGAGCATTTTTATCGCCGCTGACGGAGAAGTCCTTATACGCGTACTTCCACTCGTCCAAAAATGCCCTAACAGCCTTGCCTATCTTGTCCTTGTTGTTCTTGGAGTGATGGCCAGTGCCTACGATTGCATAAAGTGGACGGGTGCTTGTCTGGTGCTCAACAAGGATGTCTTCGAGGTACTTGCATGCCTCTTCCGGGAGAAGACCTAATATTTTCAGGACCATAAACCAGTTACTCAACCCTGACACAAAAGTAACCCAAAAGATAAAAGCAGGAGAGGGGAGACCAACCATGCAAATCGACAAAAAGTTCGGTACTACTCGATGCACCCTTGTTGCGTTCCTCATATATCGCCTTCGAGGCCTCCTTGTGAGCCTTCATCATCGCAATATTCTCATTGTTGGCCTTGCGACTATGGTCTTTGGCCGACTTTGCATCGTTCCGCTGCCAGGCCGAATTGGCTTGCTGGAGATATTTGGCCCTGAGCACACCGTGGGCGAGCGCATCCTTACGGTGCTTTAGATAAACCCTATTGAGAGCGCTACCAGTTTCCATCCACGGTATCTGTTGTGGCGCAGGTATATGAGCAGCGGAAACACGAGAAGAGCGTTTAGAAGAGGGAGAGCTGCCGACCCCCGACCATCGATTTGAAGATGCACCAGATGAAGTAGAGGTACGGTTAGAATGGGGGGATGGAGAAGGTGTAGCACGGACAACATCGGCCAAAGATGAAGGTCCTGTAGGAATATTGCCACCATCACTCCTATTGTTACGACGTTTCTTACCGCTCCCAGATGCTTTAGCGCTGCTACTCAGAGATGGAAAGGCATCAGTATCATCGACCGCGGGTACCGGAGTAGAGCTCCTTTCCCTCTCGCGCGACTGCTGGCGAGAGTTGGGACGAGAGATCGGAAGTTTGAAGCCGGGAGGTGGATTGATGCCAGCTCCCATTACAGACCCCATTGTTCCCCACTGGTCAGAGGACAATGCGGGGAAGGCGGTTGAATCATGAAACTGAAGCTGAGGGGGGGGAGTCGAGTTTCGACTGTTGTTGTTGTCAATTGTCATCTTCGATACAGACATTGTCGGATCGTGAGAGAATATGCAAGTTTCTCCTGCAAGGCAAGAGCCCATGAGCCAGTACTTGCAGATCGTGGTCCCAAGATCGTGGGAAAAGCGACAATCAGCACGAAGACACTGCCCAGTAGACAAGAAGAAGCGGCAGACAACGCCATTGCGAGGAGTGACGGGTCGGGCTGTTGGAACCGGCACTGGCATCGTAGATTTCCCAATGACTGTAGAACTCTCAGTAGCCTGATTTGTTGCGCTGTTGCCGTGCTGTTCCATCAACATCGCCAAGGTTGAGTTAAGATCATAACCGCAAATCCCCAGGGCCTGTTCGATCTCCTCATCAGAGCGCCCTTCGCCGAGCACTGATCGAAGCATGTCATGAGGAGACATATTCTCCTGGAGAGAGCTCCGATTCCCAAAGCCCATTGAATTGTCCTCGCCCACCAACCAAGCAACCGTCTCGCTTCCGAGATCGCCGTAGGCTTCAGGTGGGAATCCGGGGTCACTTGGAAGTGAAGGTTCATAATTGTTCAAATTCGGCGAATGAGGTATCAGCGGAGACGAGTATGCCAGCCTTGGGCTCGGTCTAGGTGAAGGAAAGGGGGAGCCTTTTCCGATAAACGATGGTGAGAAACCTGGGGGTGCCATTGGAGGTGTGCTGCCCAGGGAGGGTGTTGGAGTGCCAACTCGTGAAAATTGCCATGGTGCCGGGGACGCCCTTCTCACTATGGTATGGGCATGACGAATTGGCGGGGAAGAGGTTGAAGATGTCTTTTCGCGATAACGCCAGAGCACATCTAGCGTCTCATTATCCAAGGGGGTACCCGTGAGATCTGTCTTGGATGCAATGAGAGCAGATACTTTCTCTGCTTGGTCCTCTTCGAGCAGGTTTGTGTCTGCAAAAATTGCGGAGATAAACGATTAGCGAGAGTTCGGCTGGCTGCTGAATCTGGAAAGCCAAACCTTGAAGAATAAGACGACATTCCTCGAACAGCTCGTCTGAGATCATTATAGCCGATAGAACAGGCTGCCCAAGCACCCAGGTAGCCGAGTATCAATGGATGGTCGTTTCTGTGAGTCGTGGGAGGTTCCAAAAGGAGTGGACCAGGATGAACACCGAGTCGCGACGGGTGGATGTGAGGAGATGGTAGTAGCCACGAGGCAATTGAATGGTACCACAGGAAGACAAGCACAAAAAATTGTAAGGCAAGTAAAATGAAAATTTAATGAAGGGAAAAAAATAGAAAAATAGGAGGAAATGGAGGAAAGGGGTTTAAGCTCTAAAAAACGAAAGAACGAGTAGAAGGAGAAAATAGAAATACCAAGCAAAGAGAAAGGAAGTTTAGGGTGGTAAGGTTTGGGGGGAGGGGGGGGGGATGGTTATAGATATTCTTCGGGAGATGAACTTGGGGAGGTTAGGGGGGAGGAGGGAGAGCAGGAGAGAGATGAATGATGGGATGGGGGGTTAGGTCACAGCTTCCTTCAAGTCAGTGGTATGATACCCTCTCGTAGCTTTTTTGGCTGTCGCTGCACCTCCCTTCCCTTCTCCAGGCCCTCTCTCTCTCTGGTCCCTCAGCCCTTTCCAAGATGAGATAGGAAGGGCGAGGGGTTCGGGTGCTGCCGCCAGCAACATCCCAACTAAACCCACAGGAACAATAGCGCTGTATCGGTACCATCAATGGTTGAGCCCAGCGACTCGTGACGACTGCCGTGCTCACCAAGCGTTTTGACGTAGACCAGGTCAAATATAGGGATGCTGCTGCCTCTCCAACTGCTGTTATCAGTATCATAGTCCTCAAAATTCTGTGAGGGTGCTACCGGTATACAGTTGTGATTTCACGCTCTCAGGTTCCCGATTGCTTTGATCTCTTCTATGATTTTAACTCTCAGGCACGAAGATTCCCATCACTCACACTGCCGTACAGTACAGTACACCACAGACATACAGACATCTCTGCCTGCTTCACAGCTCAGGCTGAGATTACTCCATTGGCTCAACACCTGAATAATGGCAGCCCCCTGCCTCCCCTGCCTCCCCGGCTTATCCTGTGGCCAGCAGCTTTGTTCGGTGGAGGGGCGGTGCCGGAAATACTCGAGTACAGCGAAAAGGGTTTCCTCCTTCACCAGAGCTCCAGCGGTGAGCTTACCTTACGATATCGCGAGCCACCCCACCTGCCGCCGTTGCTGCCTTACCTCACTGTAACTTGTGACCTATTTGCCCTACCAGACAAAAACAATGTGGCCCTCACAGCTCCTCCTCCTCCTCGTTACGTGTTTCACCCCCCACCACCATCCCGCATTCCCAATCATCATCTCCCGACTCGATCAGGTTCGCTTGTTTCTTTAAAACCCTTCCCCTTCCTTCCTTCCCTCGTCCCTCTTGCAGAGTTCGCTCTTCATTGGAGCTGATCTCACGCAAGGCTACACAAGTCCTTGCAGAGAAACCTTCCAACACAAATCGTAACCGCTTCCCAACTAATCCCCTTTTGAACCGTTAGCCCACTTGAAATTGTGATTACGACCACACCGAAACCCCCAATACAGGGGTACTGCTGGCTCGAATACCTACTCTAATTCCCCTCGTGCAATAGCACAAGCAAGAGCTTGAAGGAGAGAAGGAGAGAGAGGGGGAAAGAAGAACGCTTTGACGAAACTCTTATGATCAACCGCTTCCTACGAACATATGATACATATTTAGAGAAACAATTCATCAAGCCGACACACACTCCGGCTTTACCGGCAACCAATTGGGACAATTGATTCAAACTTAGTAACGCGACGTTATATACAGTATATAATTCCCTCGGCAACCTCACAGGGCTGCAGGAGGAAGGGGGAAATTGGGGTAAATGGGGAAGGGCGGCAGAGAATTGGCGGCATCGATAGATCAAATTCCCATTTTGCGGCCATGGCGACTCCAGTGCGCTTTCAAACTTGCCCCGCCGTTTGAGCCTCACTCGAAACGATGAGAGCCCAACTACGGTATGGTGCCAAGTCTTCACCCTACATTATCATCACAAATTCTGGAGATCTCTCGGACGCCGAAACCGTATTGGTTTGACCGGTTGACGAGATTGTTTGATCTGAGTGGTCAGTCTGTCCGATGTCGCCAGCACAAGATTCGAACGGATAATACGGTACTGCGCCGGCTTCATTTACAGTAATGCGGGTTTGGCTTATTATATACCTTAAGATGCCTTAAAGGAGCGAGTGCCAATCCCTTGAGAAGGTCACGGTGCAGTACTCGAGCACCGACTTTGAGCAAGCTCCCCAATCCTCAAGAAATCTCTCATGTTGGTATCACCGCTTCCACCATACCAGCAGTCTATCATCCCCAACAATATCGGATCCTATCTAGACAACACGACTATCACTTCCGCCTATTTACTTCTCCTGATGCCCCGCAATTACTATCGAGACGCATTCTGCAGCTGTTGTATATATTCTATCTCGAGCTCCGAGGACAACACTTCTCAGACACCCGGTCCTGGGTTGGATGGCCCACATGTTACAGCGTTGGTAACACAAATGTACCCTCGCTAACCCTCGAGAATCTCGAACGCTTAGGTTTCCTGATTAGCATGAAATTTACCAGGCACGGCATGTAAGGTACCGTACGGTACTTGTAGGAGTATCGGTAGAGTACGGTACAAGCCAAGAAGTCCATGGCGATATGTCGCACTCAGTACTTGGATACTAGTATCCCCGCCCTCGAGACCTCGAGGGAGCTATGGGCTTCTGGAGGTGCTATCTTACAGTGTTCCCAACTGGCTGAATTCGAATTACCTGTGAAGGCCTATCAGGCTTAATATGTGCCTATAGGACCGGCAATTAGCAATATCCTCTCACTCCTCTCCCACTCTGCTGATCCCCTTCATTGCTCCTGCCTATTCCACTCTACCTGTTGTTCCTTCCAGCTCCCTGATCTCCCTGTTGGATGGCTATCTTTGACTTTGAAATATGGGGGAGAGTCTGAAAGCTTGTTTAAATGCTCGCTGATGATTTGGGAGGTTGAGATTGAATGTTTGACAGTTTATGAAAGAGATTCGATTGACATGACTTTCCTTTATTATCCAAGAAGTATACCAACTCAGGGGAATCAGGACATGATGGGGATAGAGAAATATGTGTTGTGTTTGATAGCAGGATCAGGTAGTGCTACTCATGTTTTACTTATATACTTGTTTCTCTTAAGAGTTTTTGTTTTTAGTTAAAGGGAATTTCACCAGTGTAAGGGAAGTGTCTAAGTTCTGTGTGAATTCTCTTTCTATCCTTCACCACTCTACAATACATAATCTGCTAATATTAACAGTCCCTGTCCTCTTCAACCTCCTCTTCTTTACCCCTTCAATTCTGACCCTCTTCTGACCTCCCCCATATCTGCCCCATCTCCTCCAACCTTTCTCCAATTTCCCCTCTCTCCTTGTCCCTCCCTACTCACCCTTCACCTTCTCCATTCCCCCTTCCATCTCTTACCACTACTATTCATGTCTCTTGTTCTTCCTATTCTCCCTGTTCTTTCTGTTCTTTCTGTTCTTCCTGTTCTTCCTGTTCTCCCTGTTCTCCCTGTTCTCCCTGTTCTCCCTGTTCTCCCTGTTCCCCTTCTGTCCCTTCCCCTCTTTCTGCTCCATTCCCTACTCTTCTTCATCTTCCCACTCCTCCGAGTCCGCCCTATATCCTTTCCCCTTTTGGTGGATTATACTCTGCTCACCTGCTATTGATACCTCATTGTTAGTCAGTAGTAAGAATTAGCTACATAAGTTGAAAACAAAGCAATTCACTAATTGCAACCTCGAAGGGCACCTATACTCTTCTAAACTGTAGACATTATTGGTTTTTGAAAAGGCTCTCCTTCAGCCTCATCTCACTCACCATACCCTTCCCCCCTACTCACTCTCCCCTCCTTCTACTCCTCCCCCTCCCCTTTGTCAGTTGCTTCCTGCATTCTATTTCACAAATAATAAGCTATCTATTATTTTGTAACAAAAATAACAGCAGTATCCAAGTCAACCAGCAAATGTCCTTCCCAATCACCATAACCTCTCCCACTAACAGCACTAACAGGAAAAGCAAAATAAATAAATAAATACATAATAGAAATCAATATTTGGTATATCATCTAAGTCTATTAGCCTTAATAATTGTCTCTATTATATCCACCATTGACCGTGCCCAAGTACTAAAAACCTTTGGGTCTAAATGTTTTCAACAATTAGTAATTGTCTTCTGTATTGCCTTCTTGACTACATTGACACTACTCTTCATAAGACATTGTTCAGAATAATCCTTATGAAGCTTATCTTCCTCCAGAGACTAAACATTTTCTATTCGATTGAGATTTGGTGAATAGGCAGGAATTTCCATAACAGCAAATACTCAATCATCTGAGTTATCTCTTAAAACGCAAGTCTAGCATTATCAATAATTTAGAATACCTCTCCTTGAACTCCTCTCCCTACCAGTAATGTCCTCTCATATATCTAGAAAGCTATAATACTCTTACACATCAATAATTGACTTTCCAGGAATTCTACCTTCACCAGATGAGGGATCTTGAAAAACAGGCAAAAAAAGACCATGAGTGTGACCCATAAACAAAACCACTTATTATCTGGCTAATCCCTCTTTCTTCTCTCCTGGCAGTAGGTTCAATATAGTTCTTATTCCACTTCTCATTTGGATATCTCAATACTCATTTGCTCCTCTTTTCTCTACCCCTCTCCACAGATACCTTATCACCCCTCATTGTCTTCCTCCTCCACATCTCCCTCGTCGAATGCTTTTGGGCTAATGGCCATTCTAACATCTCCTGAGCCAGTTTTTTATCCAAATGAGCTCTCTCTTGTGCCACCCATTTTTTCAGATACTTTTTGCAATTTTTCTTTTCACTGTCTTGGGAGAAATATTGCTAGTGGGTTCAAACTTTTTGTAAATCTCAAGATAGATAGTATGGTGATTTTTGGATGCTTCCTCAGCCATAGCTGGATCCTGCAACTTAGTAAGCTTAGAATATCTTCCTCTATCCTCATTGTCCTTGCCAGTTCATATCCCTTTGCAATTGTGATTCTGACAATGAGGGGAGGAATGTTAACGTAGTGGGAAATGTGCTCTGATGCTATTGAAGACTCATGTAACTCAAAGATTTCCCCCATGGTAACCTGAGAGAGCTGCTTGGACCAAAGAGGTTTTTTGGCATGACTATGAAGAATATGATGAATAGTTGATTGAAAAGAATAATTAGATTGGATAGTTTAGTTTTGGTTGATTGAGAGAAATTTGTTTGGGTAGTATAGGAAGTAGGGTGTAATGATGAGGGGTGTATTACCATCAATCATTGAGCTGCTATCACTTTTATCCCCTGACAATTCAAAAGTACAAAAGAATGCTCTTCTCCATAAATCTTATGTCACTCTAGTCTTATATTTTTCCCAAGATGCTTTGTGTCTTTTTTTCCTTTTTTTCTACCTTTTGTTTATTCTTGCTTACCCTCTCCTCTCTACACAGGTGCACAGAGTTTACTTCATTGGCAAGAAAGCATATGGGACAGGCCATTTATACACAACACCTTGATTCACACAATTGGGGAATGCATTAGTATAAAATCAAGAATCAAAAAAACAGTTTGATGTTGTAACTGAGAGTACCTGGAACTCTTTTTTGCATTGTTTCAATCCCATTTGGTTAGGGTCAAAGGCTTAATTGCTACAGTTTTTCAGCCTGTGTTGTGTATAAGTTGTTTGAACCATAAAGGATAGGGTTGGGTAGGGTTGTTGCTATAGAGTTCACATGAGCTAATCAGATGATCAGATCGCACACGCCAAGATTTGTTGTACAGTACATAATAGATTTGAAAAAGTCACCGGACGCTTTGCATTTATTAGTACCTATCTTGGCAGAAAGCGTCCGGAGGCCTTTTCAATGGCCAAGTACCCTAATTGAACTCAGTACCTTACCAAACATTCTGGGCCTTTTCCCCTACCGTAAAGAAGAATTGTATCGTACAAAAATTTAATGATGTGGGCCCGACCACGGTATCAGCCACAGTATCTCTCCGTACCCTAGGGAGCATATTGTGCGGGACCCGGTAACTCTAATCTTAGCTCGAATCTGGGTTGACATCACAAGATATCACTCACTTTTGTGCCAACATCAAATTGTGACCTTCTGTCGAACGAAGCTGCACACCTTGGTGCTTGTGGGGGGTCAGCCTGCTGTTACCGTGATGACGGGGTTTTAGGCGTTCGCAAGTCATCTCCATCTGCTGATGGGAGGCTGCCATAGAAATAAAATCCCATAAATCCGCAAATGCAACACAACTTCGAATCGTTGGAAATGGTGGGGGTTACGCAGTTATCCTAACTTTCGGACATGGAAGAGCTCTATTCCGGGCTTATTCGTAAAAATGGAAACAACTTGTGGAATGAGCAAGGAAACGAAAAGTAAGCTGTGGCGCATCTAGCACAGGTTCTAACACCAGCCACAGGAGACTAGTGTGCATAACATTCCAACACCGGAGCCCGGGAGACAGGGGGCTTACGTCGTTCCCGGACCTGTCTGCATCCAACCATTCCCCTATCAATAATCAGCCGTCGATTACTCCGTGAGCGCGGCCTCAACTCCTCGATTACGTGCGTTTCCTCCTCTATCCATCGACAAGCTTCTCCCACTTCCCCCACCACCCACTTGTTCTTCCCCTCTCTCCAAACACTGCCGGCTACCATCTGATACTGCGCAATGTCGGAAATCCCGCGTCACTCGGGCGCCCTGTACACTCCCCCCGATGCTCTTCCCCCTCCGTTGAGTACGGTGCGTTGGAACCAACAAAGGCGGTCATCGTCCCTATCGTCAGGGCCGTCACGACGAAGCTCTGGAAAAGGAAAGAGAAATGCCCTGATTGCTAAGGCTAGTAGGTTACGGAGATGGGCTCACAAAAGGTTCAATAAAATGACCTTGATGCAAAGGATCTTTGGATCACTGGTGCTTCTGGTAATGGGGACTACGGCTATACTGGGGTTAATTTTCCACGCGAAGATATTACACGCTATGCTACCGCTCGCCGCGAAGCTCAGGTGCTTGAATCAATCAATAGGGGAGAGAGAATAATCGTGCTTTGTCACTGATTGTTGGTGTTTAGGAGCTGGAAGGCTGGGTGGTTGCTTATATTTGCTCTCTGCTTCGCTTCAGCTTTTCCGCCGATGATCGGGTACTCAACTTCGGTGACGCTTGCTGGATTTGTTTACGGGTTTCCTAATGGGTTGGTTTCCACTCTGCTTTGAGTTAGCTCCATTTTTGCTCTCTGAGCGGTGTAACTAATCAGTTTTTGTGAGCAGTTGGTTTATAATCGCTTCTGGCACGGTAATAGGTGCTTCTTGTGCGTTCGTGGTGTGTCGATACTACCTCCAGGACTTTGCAAAACGCATGGTGGCCACCGATAAGCGCTTTGCAGCGCTTTCTCTCACACTTAAACATGATGGGATCAAATTGCTGTGCATGATCCGGTTATGCCCCTTGCCGTATTCAATCTCTAATGGTGCTATGTCGACGTTTCCGACCGTCGATCCACTGAGTTTCATGATTGCAACAGCTGTGGCGACACCAAAGTTGCTGATCCATATTTTCATTGGTGCTAAATTGGCCGAACTAGCCGAGGACGAGGGCAAGAAGATGGACCTGAAGACAAAGGCTTTGAACTACGGAAGCATTATTGGGGGTAATAATAAATATATTCTGTGTCATGTCCGAGCTGACGTTGGGTAGGTGTTTTTCTCGGTGTCATCACCGGGTGGTTAATTTATAAACGTACTATGTTTCGGGCGAAGCAACTCGAGGCGGAAGAGCGCGCACGGATCCGCTCACCTGTTGGGCAAGGCTTCACAGATGCCGAAGATCCAGATGCCGTGGCGGCCGCCGGTCTCGTCGAGGATCTCATTGAAGGTGAATATCCAGATTCGAGTGACGATGACGATTCTGAAGGTGATATTCTTCTCGGTGATGATGATGTGGGCCCTGGATTTGGAATGGAGGACAGTCTCGAGCTTGAAAGGAATGATACTAAAGGGCTGTCTCAAGCACCACCCAAGGGCCCTATCGCTCTATAGATAGACGGACTGTTATAGAGGGGTTGCTAGAATTTCATTCTTTTATCATTTTCATTCTTCTTATGTAGGTCATATCTGGGCTGGGATGGGTTTGGGGGGGTTTGTTTTTGCGATTGCTTTTCTTTTTGGGTTGCTTGGATCGGATGGGTGATGTACGTACAAGGTTTGATATCTTTCTTTTCTTCCCCCCCCCTTTTTTTTCTGGATGGCGACCACAGATGTGGCAAGAATTCTACCTCTTATTGGGGGGGGAAGGGGCTTTTATACGATTTTGCTTCCTTCTTTTCTGGAACGTTGGCACTGATTTACTTTGGAGGCTCAAAAAAGAGAGGAGAGGAGGGGAAGTTGATCGGGAAAATCAAAAGCCGGACCTGCATCTCATCTGATCTAACCTTGCATCTGTGCTGTACTATACTCTATGTGAGATGCCGTATCGGACATTACTGCGCGAGTGATACAGGGTGAGCCCTCTACGGTAAACGGTACCAAGTCTTAAATAGTTTTTCTATACCTTGTCATTTTTATTTTTTTCGTTTGACCCGACCTGGCTGGCCAACCTGGATGGAGATATCACAGGAGGTACCGGAAAGATATTGGAAGGACGTTATTCGGTTCGTGCTGGGGAAGTGGAGAATCCAAGTTTGTACGGGTGCAGTTGAGGCGGCCAATTGATACAGTAAATGATCTTTATTTATTTATTTCTCTTGAGACATTTAGGCGAACGAAGTGTGAGAGAACTCTGCCTTGACGAATTGAGTTTATGCCTTTCCCCTTCCTCCCTTCGTATTCGAACTTCATTGCGCGAATTGGAGCGCATATCTAAGTGAACTGTAGCGAAGCAAGAGAGAGGAAAACAATGTACTCAATGATCAAGTTATGTGATGACCATTCGCTGGCAATTTCATCACCCCCCCCATATTCTCTCCCTCCTTCCCCCTCAGGAAAAGGTCAACCAGCCAGCCAGCCAGCCACACGCGACCACGACATTCTGCTTGCTTGCTTTGCTTTGCTTTGCTTCCCGCGCGCGTGCGTACCACCGTAACCACCCATGACAAAATGTACAATCGGGCCAATGTGAGATTGGAAAGTGGTTGCGTTTACTTGAGTGTATACCGGGCTCGGCGAATTGGATGTTGAGGTGGTAGGACTTGAAGTTGTGGTGGTTCTGGGTTATACGTGTGTATGTAGGGTATTGTACCCCACCGGTAAAGAGTTATAGTATCATACCTCGTAGGGGGGGGGGAACTATTTGCTTGTTGTTATGGTTGCTGTTTCTATGTTCTGCTGTTCATTTTTGTGAGGGAAGGCTCTTTTTTTTGTAACGTGTGTGTGTGTGGGATGCCTAAGTAGGAGGAGGAGGAGGAGGAGGAGAAGGAGGAGGAGAAGAAGGAGGAAGGCTATAAGTAGGTGAATAATGCCCCTAAGGTTTCTGGTTATGGTTCTTTTGATTTACGTATTCTTTACTTAACTTTACTTCTCTTCATTATAGCTTATCGCTGGTTCGGTTCTATTATATTCTCTCTGTCCACTGTTCTTATTTTATTTTTACTTTCCATATTATTGGTTTATTTTTATCTTTTTCATTATTTGTTATCGATTTGCTTGATTGCTTCGATTGCTTAAGCTTATCGTCTCGTATTATATTTCTTATCTAACGTTTTTATTATTTTGCTGCGGGACGGTAAGCTTGTTTTAGCTGCTAAAATAAACCATAACAACCACCCCCCCCGTGGTCTGTCAGCCTGATTTGTTTCTTCACAGCCTTCCTACCTTCCTACCTACCTACCTCCTCGCAACTTTTAACTTCAACAACTACAGACACATAGAATAAAGAAAGAAGAAGAAGAAGAAGAAGAAGAAGAAGAAGAAGAGGAAAGGGAACAAAACAAGATACAAGATGGCACAAGACCAGATAATCGGCTCATATGTGCACATTCCTGGGAAACCAAGGGAGCAGCACGCCCTCTTCATGCTGCGGCGGATCGCCAGCCTTGTGAAGCCTATTATGAGCAAAGGCGGGTACAAAGTGGGCCGTTTGGTGGAATTTTACCCAGCACAGAAGAGCTTACTTGGTATTTCCACTGTCTCTTACACACTATTGCAGAGAAGAGAAGAGAAGAGAAGAGGGCTAATTAATTATATCGTGTGTGTTGGATGGAAAAGGCTTGAACGTTAATGGTGGAGAGAAGGTCTGCATAAGGCTCCGCCAACCTTACGACGATAGCGTATTCTTGAATGTTGAGGACTGTGTTTGTACGATGTTGCATGAGTTTGTCTCCTTGTCCGCCTTACGAAGGAAGCACTAGCTAATAATAATGCTAGAATAACACACAACCTCCACGGCCCCCACAACGACACATTCTACGCTCACTTGAAGACCCTTGAAGAGTCCTACTCTGCCCTTCGCCGTGGCGGATATGACGGAGAAGGCTTCTACTCGGAGGGTAAGCGCCTAGGCGCCGGAACCCCTAAGGATCCGCTGATGTCTGAAGCCCGTCAACGAGCCTTGGCGGCCGCGGAGAGGCGTCGGGACATCTATTCCGGATCTGGGCAGAAGCTTGGTGGTGGGAAGGACCCACTTCCCGGTGGGTTGGGTATTCGGGAGAAGATCGCCGCGGCGACGGAGCGGCGCATACGTGATTCTCAGACTTGCGGTGCTGGGAGCGGTGCTGGTGATAGGGGTGCTATCGAGGAGGAGGCCGAGAGGACGATTCGTGCTGGGACCGTTACGGTCGGCGAGGAGCAGGAGCAGGAGGAGGAGGAGGAGGAGGAGGAGGAGGAGGAGGAGGAGGAAGCCGAGCAGGAAGTGATAATGCTGGATGAAGATCCGGAAAACGAGGCTGCAATAATTAATGCCGCAATAGAACTGATCCAGGAAGCGGAACGCGAAGAGGCCGAGCAGAAACTGCTCTGGGAGGAACGAGGTGGTATGGTCTGGATAATGGACGACGATGATGGTCCAATACAAGTCGAACTCCCTCCGACTGCCACCGCCCCCTCTCCCCCATCCCCGCGCATCCCGGCACCAATAATCATCCCCTCCTCTTCTCCCCCTCTACCACCGGCAGAACCTCAAGATCTCCCCCCAAGCTACGAGCAAGCAACAACCTGGGCCTGCGACCTCTGCACCCTAGTCAATCCCTCCATCCTCCCCCGCTGCGAAGCCTGCTCCTTCGAGCGGCCTGACGACATAGACTCAGCCACATCCCCGCCTCCCACGCCAATATCGCCGATCTACCAGAACCCACCGTTGTCGCAAGCCGTGATCGCGGGGAAGGAGAAGGAAAGGGATAGACAGAGGGTCCGGTTCGTCGACATGCCACTGACGGTTCCAGAGAAGAGTGGTGAGGCGGCGGCGACGTCGGGATGGAGGTGTGCTGGGTGCGGGGCAGGGAATGGTGAAGCGTGGTGGGGATGCGGTGGGTGTGGCATGATTAGGGGGGAGATTTGAAGCGTGCTTAAGGGATGAGAGACTTTTTCTTCTTCTTTTCTTTCTTTTTCTTCTTTCTTCCTTCAGGTATTTACTTGGGGTTTGCGAGGGTGCCTTTTTTTATATCTGTTTATTGTAATCTTTTAACGGGATGATAAGTTACGACGTGATGGATATGTTATCATACTTTTCATGACATTTCCTTGGTCCTTTGCATCCTTCATAACGTTATCAATAGCTATTAGTACTCGCATCAATTTCAATACAAATACCGAATCCGAATCTCTTGCTTCTAGCAATTCCCTCCCCGCAGCTCACGTTCCGCGAAATTATCATACCGAGTGATATTACATGACCAATAATGTTTAACTTACTGCCCCGTTACACTCATCAAACGGCAAAACCAAGACCCTGCCGTCCTAAACCACACACATGTGCGAGTCGATATCCCATACTTGCGAGCCTCCTCCCCTCACACCTAGTCTTGATGCGCTACTGTATAGTGCGATGCGGTGCGGTGCAAGGCTGAGCTAGACTGGACCCTCCCGCCCGTCATGGCAGAGCGCACCTGGGTGGCGGGGTGGGATGGGTATGGGTATGGGTATGGGAGGGGGAATGAAAAGCGAAAGGGTGCAAAAGAAGAAAGACGGGAGAAGAAAGAAACACAGGTCGAGAATTACAATCGGGCCCCGTGGAAGAAGAAGTTTTTTTTTTGGGAAAGCTTGCGGGGAGGGTTCTACATACATACTGTACATAACTACATACCTGGAGATGGGCGCTATTGGGGGATCTCTGGCCTATTGGGATATAATATGCTACTGTAGGTTATTTATTAATCTTGTTCACTCATGTATAACAGCCCACCGCAAGGAACAGGAAACAATAGCATAAGCACGGATATCAGGAACGCATCGCCACCACTACTCCTGCCACACGGTGGTTTATCCAAAGTGACAGGGGGGTAGGTATGTTAGCTTCTATCACCGCTTTTTCTTTTTCTTTTCCCCTTTCTTTCTTTCACTTCTGCTGGAGATTAAGTTTAAGTGCGGCCCCGAGCTATGGGGGGATGTATATCGTCGTCATCGCTCTCCCCAAGTTAGCGCCGTATCTACTATATGCATGTGTGTGTGTGTGTGTGTGTGAGGCTTTGGAGGTGTTTCGGCGGATGATTGACTAGGTTGAATTGTTAAAGTTGTAGGCTTAATCTGCTTATGCTACATATCTTCACACCGCTTTCCGAGTAGGATACCCCTAATGCCTCCTTTGCGGGGGGGGGGTGATTGTTGAGGGGTCGGGGAGTTGATTTACTGCTATCGTACTGGGTTTTAACACCGGGGTAGCCTCCCGCGTCTCGCCGCTGCAATTAGTAAGGAGAGTGCTGCGCTGTACTTGAGAGCGTGACGATCTCGTTTTGATAGCAGCATCACGGTCTGGAGTCCAGTAGTGCTATTACTGAGGTTAACTTTGCCTGGCTAGCTAGCTACCCCTCCACATCTCGCAAACTAACCATCATGGCGGAACCCCTGCACTAATATGGCCAACCACTCCCCGCAGTATGATGGAAGGTCTGGTTTGGTTTGGAGTTAATGGTGGGTTAGCTTAGGCTCAACCGAACTATGATATCACGGAACAGGGATCGCCACACGTTAGTCTAAGTGGAGGGGGAAAGATGGATGAATGGGCGGAGGTTTTTGGATTAGCCTTGGTGGCTCTTGCTGCTGTATCCGAGTGCTGTCGTTGGGAGATCGGGATAAGATGTTGGTAGGCGATAGGGGGATTACTATGATATAGGTTCTCTCATGTCGAGCAAGAGACTTTCAGAGGAGGGGGTAAGCGTCCGCCCTCACAATATATATATATTATAGATTTTCTTCTTCCCCTCCTCCCAGATTCCCTGCAGCTATGTGGGGGTTGTTCGGAGCTGAATCACCATCATAAGGGAAAAAGATGTACAGTACTAGTGGTATGGAATGAACGAGATCAACTAACCAGCCGGAAAAACCGACCAGATTCCGAGGAGACCGCGAGTTTGCCATATGGGGAAGAAATGGGTTTGTGGGATTGTATGATATAAACGTACAATATGGACAGATCGAGCTCGGACTGGTACGATGCGAGAACTGGTAATTCTGTGCTCGTGTCGTCAACAAAGAAAGAAAGAAACATTAGTAGATAGACTGCAACGTTACGGAAGTCGGAAGGGTTGGAACTAGGTTAGCTGTTTTTGAAAGTTGTATGTGGGTTGAGTGAGTGAGGATTCGAGTTTTTAGTGGGGATTTGTGCCACTCTATCCCTCTATTATAACACGGTTCTTGGGAATACTGTGCTTGGTGTATATCAATAACCCCGGTATGATAGCTATGATGCTCCTAGCTGCCATCGTCTCCAAGGTCTCCAATTTTCTTATGCGGTTTTCTCGTTTGATAGAGGGTGCTACCACCATGGCATGGTAGGTATTATTATATCGTATACAGGCAAGCTCTCTTGGAAAATGTTCAAAGATTTGGGAGTCCATCGATTTACTATATAATCAGGCACAGTGCAGTAGCTTGTACGGTACAATAACTACTCCCGTGCTATCGGTGGAAAAAATAATAACCAGAAAACTATTTCCACCCATTGTGTGGTTTCCCATGGAGGCACAGTCTGTCCGGTACTGTACGGCGCAGTATAATATTCCTAGCAACAAGCAAGGCGTAGTGGTCCAACAGCAACTTAAATACCCCTTCCTGGCTGTTCCAAAACTAGAAGTAGCTATCAAGATTTAATACCCACAATCAGTAGAGGAAACTAGTTCCCTTAGGACTAACAACTAACAGGGCACCCCCCCGTTGCAGCTAGCCTCTTAACAAGCATCACACAATCCAGTCCAGTCCATTCCAAACATCCAGCGTCGCCTGGTAAGGAGTTTTTGACGGCTTCGCGCCGGCCTAGGGGATGGATCCGATACGATGATATTAGGATAACATTGTCCTCAATTAGGGCCTTACCGTCCTCTCATATCATCACCCACTAGTAGCACTGTGTTATCATACCGGCAGTGGATCTTTGATTCACCCATCCTTAACTCAACGGCCTTGTAACAGTACGAGTACAAATACAAGTACAAACCGTACCAGTACAGTCCCAAATTACTACGGGTACTGTCGACCGAAAAAAAAGAGCTGGAATCGCCCCCCTCCCAAATTCCTTCTACATCTCCATCTCCATCTATCAATCGGCATAGTATCGTATGATATGGGGTATCTTCGGAGAGAGCCAAAAACTCTTCGGCACACGCAGTATCATAAGTTACGGTGCCACCGCAAAAAATAAAACCCGCTAAATCCACGACTACCGTATCGGCCGTAAGGCCCCCTCTCAGAACCCGAGACAAGAACGCTTCCCAAGAAGGGATAGTTATATTCTGGACGGGGCCTAGCTTATTCAAGTTTAGCCCCGCTGGATCTCGTTTAACTGGTGGGCTTATTATTTTTGTTGATTAACCTGCCCCTTTGGTGAGCACGGTTTTTTTTGCGATTTCCGTTACGCAATCCGATCAGTGGATTTAACGAGCCCCTTACGGTTATGAAGGCAGCGCACTGACCACATAGGGCCTTTCGGGATGGCGTGTTTGCCCCACGATTTTCTTGAAGTGTCGGAGCGTCGGAGTCGCTTGGGCCGGCTATCGCTCGTTCCTTTTTCTTTTTTCCCCTCCCTCAGGGCCGAATGGTGGGTCCTTGAGGGGCAGAAGTGGCGGTGAGCGGTTCTGGGCAGCCAATCCTCCTCAAAGCTTGGATGAGGTTACACACACCTCTGGAAAAGGCCCTTGCTAATTTTCTAGTATTCTATCGGTATTGCGAATTTCTGCACCGCACCCGAGTACATGTTTTTGAATTTTGCATAGCCAATTTTTCCAGCTACATTACCTGATTGTCTCTTATTTCGAGAAAGGGTCCCATCCTGTAGGTCCTATCTTCTCAAAGTTTCTAATTCTCTTTCCCTAATTAGAGATCGGGTTTTGGTATTACCCTTGCTCCGTTTGGGGCCCTTTGGGTTGTATCTTTTTCCCCCTTCGTTTTTTCTTCCTTCAGATATCGGGCGAACGAGTGAACGAGGTGTGTAAACCATTTCTTCGTGATAAAGGAGGGAAAGGGCTTTATGGTGGTGATTATCGTCGGTGCTCTGCGTAAGTGAGCAGGCTGCTGTATTCAGCACAACCAACCAACCAATCAGCTACTTAGACATCCCAATCACGTTCACGTTCACAAGCGAGTAGACAAGTTGAAATGTCGGAAGGTATCATGGACTTTCATTACCGCCATTGCTCTCAAACATCCATCGTCCACCATCCCGCCACGGGGCAAACATAGTCGCTATGCATACTACTTTCAAAAGACAATAACATACGAGGGGGAAAAACAACAACCATTAAACGAGGAGAGAAAGGGAAAAAAAGAAAGAAAATATCAAGAAAAACTATGAGACCGAGCACTTATCAGGCAATCCACAAGGACCACCGGCTTTGTCACCATCCCTATCCTTCTTTTTCTCTGGACCAACTTCCTTTTTAACTGGCTGTTTGGGGGTTATATCGTCTTTTGGGGTCGTAGCATCAGAGCTACCATGCAGTCAAGCAAAGTTGACGCGAGAGACAGTCTGGTAGAAAGTTTGGCCCTGAGTGAAGGCGAGTTCCTTCTCCTTCTCGCTGGGTTGGCGAGATCCGTCACCACCCTGTGATATAATTGTCAATAATAGGTAGAGAGAGAGGTTGTGAGAGAGGAAACATACAGCGAAGGTACCGGCACCCCATGGGGAACCACCGCGGACCTCAGAATGGTCGGCGAGAATGGGGAAAGCGTTCTTATAGCCCAAAGGAACGAAGATCATTCCGTGGTGGACAAAGGTAGACATGGCGTTCGAGGCAGTGACTTCCTGCCCACCACCCTGGGTACCGGTGGAGACGAAAACACCGACGTATTTGCCTGTGGGATTATTAGAAAAATAATAATTAAGGATCCAACTCATGTTGAAAGCGAGAGCAAACATACCGTGAAGGGCACCCTGTGCCCAGAGGCCGCCAGTAGTGTCGATGAATGCCTTCCACTGGCCAGGGAAGTTACCATAACGAGTGGGGATACCAAAGAGGAAGGCGTCGTATTCAGGCAACTGGTCGGCTTTGATGATGGGGTACCGACCCTTCTCAGGGGCGTGCATTTTTGCAAGAACGTCGGGACCGAGAGTCTCGGGGATCCTATGAGCAATTCAGCGACAAACTCCAATGTCTGCAGCGGGAACCCCGCTAGAGGAAATAAAGCCTTTAAAAATTCAGAAGTAGATGGAAAAAACTCACTGGAAGATGGTGGCTTCTCCCCCGGCCTCTCTAATACCCTTGGCTTCCTCTTCGGCAAGCTGGGCGATATGCTGGTACAGAGAGTAGATGATGATACAGACTTTAGGGGCCATTGCTGCTGTTTGTTTGAAGGTTGTTGTTAGGAAAGTGTGTTGTTGTTGTTGTGGTGGTGGTGGTGGTGAAGAGGGAGGAGTGGACGAAGGCGGCGGTAGCTGTTAAATAGGCAATTGCGGGGTGAGGATGAGAGCTGGATAGGAAGGGCAGAGGGGAGAGGTCTTATATATGTTATTCCCGGGACTAACGTTTGCTAGTGTTTGCGGGACCTGCCCTTCTACCAGGGAATTTTGAGTTGGTCTCACTCGTGCTGGCCCCTCCACACCCAAGCCCCAACCTCCCTCACTCCCCCCTTCCCCTCGCTCCGTCATCAGCAACAAACCCCCGTCGCCTCAATTGAGGTCCTCAAAGCCCGCCGGGAAAAAAGTGTTAAACGCAAGGGTGGTGGGAAGGGGTGTCCGGAAGTTAGTATCACGGCAGTCCACCCATCCCTCCACTTGGTTACCCAATATCATTTTAGCTCATAGCCCTTCTGTTCGTGCCTGGCCTTTCCAGCAATAGTAGCAGGCTCTTGATTACCGGCTGCTTAGTGATGGCATTTCTCCCCCATCGGTATTGGGATGCCCCAAGCTTCTCCTTTTGCGGACGTGCTTGCAGGGGTTTGGGAGCGGTATCCTCCTTCTCGTTGTTTTGGGCATCACTGGCGGTGGTGGTTGGGTGGGGGGTGCGGGACGCGTGCGGTGGATGGTGGGACACTCAGAATTTGTCAACGTTGCCAATCAATCGCCAAGACTTGGTAGTAGAGTATCGGGCCATGCAGCCAAGGGAATACCGGCATTGACTAATTACTCTAGTGTATTACCGGTATCATGATATCATGCAAGAGAAGAAGGAAAAAAACAAAAAGGAAACAGAAGGAAGTTTTTCATCATCAGTATTGTCTCAAAATCCTCGAGGGGAATTGTTTTTTACAGTGGTTTTGGAGGCATGGCCAGTTTGGAGGTGTCAAAATTCCCTTTCTCTTAGGTGTTTTGGGGTTTCTTCCTCTCGGCTTCCTTCATCATACGCTGATGCTAGATGTATCCACCCCTCAATTAATATGCAGGGGACCTTTCTGAGCATGGGGAGGAATGTGCTTGCCATATTAAGGTAATTTGCGGCAAAACTTACTCCAGTTTCTCTTTATCTGTGACCTAGAAGAAGAAGAAAAACATTTCTCTGTATTTTCACTCTGCAACCTGCATCAACTTGTGCAGCGAGGGCATTGGTTGGTTCGTTAATACTATGAGTTAATGAGCTCCGGATTCCTAGATTTTATGGCGCGATGGTATAGGATCTGGTCATCATCACCAATACCCTCGGGGTCCCCAATTGATTACCAGGCCATTACAAACTCTGGAAATTGGCAATCTTGTGGACGAGAAGAATCTTCCATCAGATTACTAAGCTGTATGCATTAGGAAAAACAACATTTGAGACAGAGCTGTGTTCCTAATAACCAGTGATCTAGCGTCTCGAAACCCCGCCTTCGAGCAGCAAACCAAATAAGCATTTATTGATTAGCATTAAAAAGCCTTCCCTCTTTGCGAGCCCTCACATCGCATACCGGCACGGTGCTCGCATAGTACCAGTACGAGCACAGTCATCTGCCATATTAAGATGTTGCTCCACCCACCATCAGAGAAGTTTCGATCAAGTAGCATGCTGCCGGTGTTCATCCCCCATCCCGGAACCAATCTGCAGTAGAAGGGCCACAATACATAAAGAATATCCAGCATGGCAACACACGAACCAAATAGATGCCTGCCCGCCGGCTACTGTCTTCAACGGAGGCACGACGAAAATAGGCGGGTGACGAACAAGGATCGGTAACTGGCAATTTTTCGCTACCCTATTTTGACGAATTCGCTTTTTTTAAAATGCCCTTGCTATTCATTCGCTGGTGTTTCCTTTTGTCCCTCTTGCAGATTGTAGTCGCGACCAAGGCAACAAGGATAGTAGTACTTGGACTCGGGTGGGGGAGTTAATCCGTGAATATCGTTTATTGACCAAACTACCGTGGATACCCCTTCTGGCAGATAGAAAAAGTCGTATACCATTTAGGGAATTCTTTCTCTTCTGCGATCGATGGGCTTAGCTGCATATCGGAAAATGACCATTCATTGGCTCACTCAATATATTTTGAATAACCGCAGGAGCTGTCCATTGGAAATGTTCACGGACTAACCCTGGTCCCCCGAGTACCTGGCCCACTCCACAGGGCTGTAGCCTTCCCCTCAGCGCACCGAGTAAAATGATCAACGCGAGCTCGTGGGGTTCCGATGCGGCAGCTCTAGTCGCGCAGTTAGGCAGACTAGAGTAGTCTGGTATCGTACTGCAGAAATAGTATTCCAAGCCATCGGGAGAATCAATATTGATAATAATACCAGAGCCCAGCGGCGAAGCAGAAAGAATGCACTACCTTACGATCGAATTGCCAAATTTCACCTCGCTCACCGGTAGCACTATCCTTAGGCAGCAAGCGAGTTCCTTCTCTGTTTCGAGGTTGAATCGACCACGAGAGAGAGACGTGGCTTGCCACCGGCTGTCTGAATAATTATAGGTCTATGCAATCGTGATGTGATCGTCTGGTGGGGTGTTGGGGGTATCGTCCTCCGTCACGCATGTCTAACCACTCGCTAGGCTCGCTTATTGGCGTCCTGGCAAGCGAAGATGTAATCGGCATGGGTCGGCATGAACGGCTTTGATCAATATTCTCAATCATCATTCTAATTGCTTAGAGCAGCATTGTTTCCGATAGCGGCTTCCCATGCGTATGTATTCAAACGACCGACGTTTGCAGCCATGTGCTGTTTGAGCTGTATTCCTAATAAAATGGTCATTTATGACCTCTGTTTGGAAAGATACATCACTTAATCTTTTAAAATCGGAGGGGAATTCGTGGCGGTTCTAAGTTACCGGTATTCCACGTCTTAGAATAGTATCCAGCTCTCATTGCCAGTCATATCGTACAAGTGCCCGCCGGAAAGCTAATAGATAATTAATAGATTAACCCACGAAATAATCCCTGCCTTGTGCGAAAAATCTCATCTGGAGTTTGTAAAAATTCGTTAAATCCTCTATCTGAGGTCAGGCTCCTTTTGTATGATAATCCAAGACAAAGCATCCTGGGAAGGAATAGTGCTTCCCAGACGGGGCATAGCTTATTTAGCTGGAGCCCGCTTGATCTCATCAACTGGTATCCGTAATTTTGTTAACCTGCTCCGTTAAGCCTATTCGGCAAGACTATTTCAGCTACGCAATCCGATAGTGGCTCCAACGGTTTTCATTGTATTAGACCATCCAGAGAACGAGATCATACTTGTAGAAGAGAAAAAGAAACCCCGGCCCAACCTCCTTGGCTGAATACCGTGCTCCAGTTGAGACACTCAGACTCACTCTCGAAACTTTGCACCACCGGTTGGAGGGAAAGAGTGTTTTTCGACCCGGGGGGGCTCAATTCCACTTCCGGTAACAACTCCTCCGGGAAGCGTCCAGCTCCTAAGCCCGAAATCAAACCGGCCTCAAATTGTCGCAAGGCTCCAGCTACTCAAACCTTTCCCCACACAGCGTCATGCCCGAAAAAGCAATAACTCCAAACCACGGGGGCGTGCCGTTGCACTGCATGAGTGTTGCCTTGCCATCCTCACTGAAAGCCGCCGAATATCGCTCCTCAATTTAGGCTTTATGGAGACCAGGGTCAACGACTATCACTTTGGGACACTTCATTCCGTAGCGGGCAACGACGACCTGGGGTCTGTAAAATTCCAGTGGGTAACATCGTAGGTAGGTGGAACAACGGACGGAGGGGGACGGCAAACGATGCACCAAAGATCTAGTGGTGGGACATCAAATTTGGTAAGACTGTTCGCTGTACCCCTCCTGTTCGTTGTGCCCCTACTATCTTTGAATTCCAAGGGAATTCCCCTTTCTGTGAGCGATAAGCGACGGGAGATGGACCTGCCCATGTGTTAATCTTCCGCTCGGAAAAAAAGGACGAGGGTGCTAACTCTACTCGTATCTTTCTATACGAGCTGGATGCACGGTGTTTACTCGCCCTGTTTTCAGTTCCTACTCTGTCTTTGCTCTCGCCCTACACTTCCTGCATTTTCTATGGACTGGGTGTGGGATGTATTTTGCCCAGTGGCTCATATCTGTTAACCATCTTGCGCTATGATATCGTGTAGCCCCTCGCCGGCAGGATAGGGCTGCGCAAGCCTCCTAGTTTGCTAAGAGAAAGCAATGGTTCTCGTGAGGGTTGCCTCATAGCTAACATATTTACCCTCGTGAAACCTTAGCCGGTGCACAGGCGTAGGGGGATCATTTAAGATTTATTTATGAACCCGTCTTCTTCATCCCCCCCCCCTTCGGCTCTCATAATTTAAGTTAAGTTTCCAGCCGTTTGTACGGCCCCCGAGCCAAGAGGGCAAACGAAGGTGAGGTATTCCGGGCCACAGAAACTAAGCAACATACCCCCTGACCTTGTTTAGTGTGGTGGGGTTTGACTTTCCGTTGTGGATGCCCAGAGACTTGTGGGTGCTCGTACGTATCAGGAGAGATTCTGGAAGTCGAGGGGAGCAAGGATTCCAGGGCAGCTTCCTGCAGGGTTATAATTACGCTAGTTGTCTATGGGTGTGTTTGAGGAAGACCCAGGACCGCCCATACGAGTGATTAATGGTGAAGATAACCTGAACTCAATGTGGGACATTGATGACCTATTTCGGTACTCCTAACCATATCATGTTAGAGGGCTGGTAGAAATGTGGCTCTATTCAGGATATGTGTTCATTGTAATAGCACCGGGCGGGAGCATAAACACTAGGTGCATTGTTATTGTTTAGATCCACAGTTCCTGCTTCCGGTTTGCCTAGGAGATCCACCAAAGGTGAACCCGTTGTTACCAATCAACAGTAATCCAAGAAAGTATCCTCCTTAGCCAAGGCATCTACGGCAACCTGTAATGGCTGTTTCTGAGCCTCTCAGGTATCAATCTCTCTAGGAAGGTTTCCCAGGTATTATAATGCTTTCCCGGGTATACGGGGCCCTTGAAAACCCGTTGAAACAAGCCTTCAGATTATTCAAGACCTAGAAGATAGCCCGAAGAGGCAAGTGATCTGCGTTCCCAGCTTGGCTGTAATTAATTGTGGTGTGACAGCACCAGGCGGTGTGGCCAGGGCCCTAAACGAAGTGAAGGGGAGGGAACGCACTGCTCTAGGAAAAGAAGACGAAATCATCTCTCCTGATAAGCAAGATCTCGTGCGGTATTGCAAAAAATGCAGAAGGGGGTCGCTCATGTGAAGCGATTCATTTAAGGTCTCCCTCTAGACCTCTACCATCTCATTGCAGTTTCCTGCTGCCCCCCTTTTTTTGAGACCAATGCTGCTACTTGGGTCTTGCTTGAAAATACCGTAGTTGATCATCGGCGTGGCTTCTGGGGCCCACCTGGCACGGCTTAGTTGGAGGGCAGAAATTTGCAGGAACTCGAATGACCAAGCACTGTTGCTCTGATTTAGGGAAGTTTTCAAGAAGTGCCTATCGCGGCATGGATTGAACAGAGCACTAGTGCACCCCCCAATAGCCCCCCGCCTGCATGACCATACTGGTGTGATATGTTATCTCCACTCCTAGTGCTTATGGCCCTGAGGCTAAAGGATCGCTAGGTAGAGAACTTAGTTCAGATCTGGGGTGCGCAGTACACCAATTCTTGCCGGAGTGATTGTATCTAACCCGGTAATTGGAATCGAGAAAAAGAAACAATTAGCAATGCAGAATCGCCAGGGATAAGGCTGGCAAGACACCAACGTGATGGAAATGAGGCTATGGGAGATAATTAGTGTTATAGATTTGAGGTTTGTAATGGGAGTGAAGGAGTGGGGAGGGTAGCCTGATAATGAAATAGTAATCTTAAGTGTAAACGTAATCAATTACGTTTTAGGAGCGTGTGTCGGGCGGTGGGAAATTCCGCCTCCATCCACACTACCGGTACCCCCCAGCACTTTGAACCTACCAGAACGTTTCCGATATCTTTTCACGTGTCTCTCAACTGAGCTACTAACCGTAGAGGATGGCTTTAGAGATTCCAGCTCATTCGCGAGGATTCGCAGATCTTTGCGGATATCTATTAGTATTTCAAGATATCTGTCGGCATTTGGAAATATTGACCTGCATCTGAGGGTATTTGCGAGGGCCCCAGGGTACGGTATCTGCCACCGGTACCTGTTGGCGGGATGCTTGCTACTAATATGGCACCGGGTTCCTGGACACCCCCCAGATACTAGCAACCCCATCATAACTCTTTAGACATATCTTGCTAAATGAACCCCTACCATAGCTTAATACAATGCTGCAATAGAGTTTCCAACAGCTAGAATGGGGAGGCTCTCCTGAGAGCATCTTGTTACCTGAATGAGCACTAAGAAGTAAGTGGCTATATGGTTATACTGCGGTCTTACTAAGCAATACTATCTGAATAAATAGCTAATATTATGAAAACTGAACAAGAACTCCATGCCATGTCCACTAAAACCAATAAAGGTTTATTAAGGAAGAGGAGGAAAAGACAGTAAGATGAGATGTTAAGTTGGGTGATAATATAGCTATACAACCAAGGATCCACTTCGTGAGAGAATCAAGACTTTATTTGGAACAATAGAGGCCGCCAGGCAGATGGTTTCACTTTATATCATCTATATGAGAGAAGCACAGCACATGAGATCCTATGTTGATCAGAAAAGGCATAAGGCAAATTTGTTCCTTTACTAAGGTGGTAGCTTTCCCAGCACTCCTATCCTCATATGATGTTAAAAACAAGAGATACATACCCACTACTACTGATAAAGGTAGTTCTTTTCATATTTCTATGGCTTTCAATCTCAGTTTGTCATCCATTCCCCCGTCCCCAGAACATGGCTAGTTTAATTTTTCGACTTTTCTTTTCTTTTTGTTGCTTTAACCAACTCCTAGAGCCCGTAAATTATATATAGTACCCTATTGATCTCAAATTCGCTCAAACGCGGTTCACGTCTGCGAGGCAGCCATTCTGCTGGTCGCCACCGTAGGGTGGCCAGCATCTAGGATACGGCCGAGAAGGTGATCGCATGAAACCTACATGCTTTGGAAAGGCCGTGCATACCAAGCCCAGGCCTGTCTCGCTTTCACCTGGCTTGGTCATCCTCAAACACTATCGGAAAGCTCGCAGACATCTGCAATCCGGCTACGCCAGCTTCTGAAAAAGGCCCACGTTGGCCCAGTTAAACCCAATGCCTAGCCAGAATATCCACTTGTGAACACTAATCCCCTTCATGAAGCTGGGGACCCCACTACTCGATGTCCCAATAGCCAATAAAGGATCAAACTTTCCCACTCACTAGTTAGAACTTCGTATTTCTGCTTTCCTCCCTATTCAACTGCCCTGAGTCACACAAGATCCCGGTGAAGCAGGAAGGCAGATGTCGGTTGAAAAAAAGATGGATACAGCGTCAAGTTGTCAGAAAACGTGGTCCAAGGATTTTGCTAGATACCGGTGTGCTTGGTGGCCCATAGCGCCACCATACCTACCAAACCCGATCCTTTGCGTGACTGTAAACTTACTGCGGGGGGGTGATCCCATTGGTGAAGCCCAATTAACTGACTTCCTTTCCTATTTGCCAGATTTCTCCCGGCGGTTGGAACTCAGTGGATAGGGCAAGAAAAGGTAGGATAGTAGCTTGAGGGAGGGGTGAATCATTAGCAGTCAGCGTAATAGAGCTTCGAAGAGGAAAGCGAAAAGGAAGGAAAAACAAGGCAAGGGAAGAAAGACAAAAATGCCCCCCTGCCCAAGGGTGGAGGGAATGACACCCCCACCCACCCACCCACCCACACGATGAAACTCTAAATCACATTCTAAATCATCCTAGCACAAGTTCCCCGCCAAACATATCTCTATCATGCCTACAAGTATACTAATCTCAACCATGATACCTCAAACAGAACAAACTCTAAGGCAACCGCTCTCAAAAAACAAAAACAAGTTTCTTTTCCCCTCCAAGCTATTTTCCCCTGAGAACAATTAACATAACCAGCAAGCATAGCCCCCCCCCCACGTACTGTACATAACTCTTCCAAAATGAACCATTGACAAAAGTAATCCGCGTTTTAAATGCTTACAAAGACTTATCTTGCATACCCCATGCTTGAGCATTGCAGGACTCCCACAGGAGCGGGATCTTATTGTAAAGATATGCGAAAGACGCCCCAAATTCTCGGCGAAGAGATGCACCTCGCCTTATTGCGATTTAGTGCTCGTATCTGCCTGAGGGGGCTAGAGGCACAACGGGGAGGCTGCTGTGAGGGCTGGGCCGGACCGGGCTATGATTTACTGGTATATATACTCTGCCTGGTCTCGCAAGTTTTGAGCAAGGCAGTTTTTAGCAAGTGCCTAGCTTGACGAGGTGAGAGATTACCTCGCAGTCCTGACGCCCGGGCTGTGGTGGACTGCAGGAGTTTCTCATGACCTGTGGGGATCTGTGGGGGGATACCGACTGAGCTGCCTGTATGTGGATCATGGTGGCATAGATAGAGTCCCGGGGTGGTTAGAATCTTCTAACCTTTCTTTCTATTTTCTATATATTTCAAACTCTGTTAGAATAACGGGGAAGAAGGAACAGGAATATTTTTACAAAGCATTGCAATATTTTCGATCAGCATATGCGTTTTTCAACCTTTATGCCGAACAGGGCCTAATTATACTTGCCAATGATAGCGAACAAGCCTCACCGGGCCTACCGGATTGTGACGAGCCCCGCAGACTTCCCCAACAGGGTTCTCCGACATGCTCCCCTGCACGCGCTGCGAGGCCCCACATTCTAAGACATCATATCAACATATCGTAGGACCAGTTGTTCTCCATGTTCCTTGAGCCAAAGGTCCTGGGAAAATCCTCGCCAGGGGCAGGTGGACTATATAATTCATAGCCTATCCTTTTCCAACCCGCAGGACAGACAGACTTCCCTATTGCTAAAACTCCTAAGGTCTGTGATTGGCCCGAAAACTATTATAGTTTTGGAAAGTAGAATAACGACTGAACAACTGAATAAATAGTTAAACATCCACCAGTCTATAGGCACCAGCGTGAGTGGCCAACCAGCACGTGGAGCTAGAGCTATAGAGCAAGTTCTGCTAACGCTCATATAAGCTGATCCTGATAACACTATTCTACTAACATGAACTAATGGGTAAACAGTTGAGAAGCATTTCTTTCATCCAATCACAACTCTAGGTGACATTCCTGGGCAGAAAATGAAACTGTCGATTACCACGAGTCTTGTAATTCACTTCATACAATCCCGATTACAAATTGAGCTGCTAGCATTCCTGGATCGCAGTTACGTTCCATCTGGTGTTGTACCCCGGTGCCGGGAGAAAACTCAACTATGATTCAACGCCTAGGCGCTTAGTCACTCGGATAAACAATTTTTTGCCAACAAAAAAAAGGTTCATTCAATTGACATCCTCCGTCTCGGTTAGCCACTTTCTCAGCCAGACATTCTAGTGGTAAGTCATTGATTATTACCTACCACCACCTAACCCGGATTACCAATTGTGGCACTCGGGCATTGGGTCTAACAGTCATGTCTGATGCCGCAAGAATTAGATATCACATGCTTTTTAATAAGGTATCCTACAGGTCCCTTTAGGGCCGACACACAGCCTATGCTGTTGGGGTACCGTACCCTGGGATTACACGTCCCTATCCGGGAGATGTTTCTCTGTTCTCCCTGATCAAAATAAGCAGGGGGGCGATGTTAGTATAAGCCTTCCGCCCTCCACAAATTATCACTCGGGTCAGTCAGATGGCTCATCTCGGCTCCTCCTAGGGTGATATAGGATTGACTCACTCGTAGTACTCTGAAGCAACCGGTCTCATAATTGCCCGAGCCAGTTTTGTAAGAATCGCTAACCTCTGTTCCTAGAAATAAATTATGATTAGTTATAGTCGGTGGGCCAGGGTGGCATAGCTAAGGCAATAAAACTAGGGGCAGGTTCCCTGAGAGAGTACACTTTTGAGAGGACGGAGTCCCTGAAGAAAGAGTAGTGCCTTTTGATGCCCCTTTATAAGTGATGCTTGCCTAGCCGACGAAAAACGCGAACCCAGCACTTATGATAATGAACTCCTAACCTACCAGCATTCATACCCCTCCGAAGCCTCCCCCCGAATTTTGAGTCCATACACCAACTTCGACCCATCTCTCGTGACGCTAGAAGTTTGATCCACAGACTGTGTTCATAAAGCCCCTTTTCTACAGTCTTCATTCTCCGATAGGTCATCCCGGGACGCTCGAATTTACAACGGTATCCTAAAAATTGCTAGTGCGGTAAATCTCTAACTATGATACATACATACACCAGCACATCTACCTTAGTTAAACCGCTCTCTGAGATTACTCAGAGTTTCGAGCGCACGTTTTTGCTTCCCCAAGACAACTCATCCCTAACATTTTCAATCTCTCTTGAATCCCCTCACCCATCAAAAACACATACTCAACAAAAAGCCATCCACCAAAAACAATCCACAAGTCCGCGCGGTAGTAGTGGACCAGTAAAACTGAAATCCAAGCTTATACCAAACGATCTCCCTGTACCACACAGGCAACAGACGCAGACGTGGAGGCTGGTGTATTACGTCTCAAGTTTATCTAGATCCGGACCCGTGGCCTAGATACTTTTTAGATTGTATCATAGAATGAATAATCTGGAATGCCGGAATGATATATATATGGGATGCAAACAAAAAGGGGAAGCATAGACTGTTTTTCTTTTCACTTTGTAAAGACCCGTTCCCCGTAGGATTCCACCCAGGATTTTCATCACACTAGTATCTACGGTGGTGATACTCTGGCTAGCTTAGGTGCGCGGGGGCATTCGGTGGCTTCGTAGTGGAAAAGACGGTAGGTCTATCGAAACCCTTGGTATCATGTATGGATAGGAGCCCAGTCTAGATACGTTCCTCCAGTAAGCTGGTTATAGATACTAGAAACTTATCGCCTCACACTTCTCTAATACTAGAAAGAAAAAAGAATAAGAATAATATCCGGGGTTGATTGTGAAGACGATCTTCCGGTCCCTATAGAACACCAGAACATTCTGTAGAAGCGCAAAAAACTTGGCTGGCCTCCGGCTACGCTGTTGAGGTCCACAAACCTCTTACACCGTGGGGTGTAATTCTCCTGGCAATGCAGAGAACAGCATACTAACCATCCTACCAATCTCACAAACCGCCATACCGATGCCGAGACTGCTTTGTCAGTGGTGGATAGCAAAAGCTTGCAGTCTACCCCATTCTGCGGGCAGTTGAGTCCATGCTCGACACAATCGGCCAAACACCGTCGACCGGAGAGGACGGCTACCAGAGTTTGCTTCATAATTATCAATCAGCATCCTATCCTCACAAGACATCTATACCCACCCGTGCTGCACCTAATTCCATCGGGCTCTCTTAACCAAATCTAATGACTAGAAACCTACAGCAACGCACAAATATCCACACACAAGAACACTTCTTCTAAATCGCCACTCATCTATCCCGCTAGCATCCTATCCCTATTCCTACTCTGATTCCTACGACCTCAAAGAATGTCACGGAGCTACGTGCCGGAACCAACCCAATAAAAGGCCCAAATCACACCCCGTCACTGACAAACTAAACCCCTGCACATTTTTCCAATATCTAGCGAACCATATCCTATATCACTAATGCCAAATAATCGAGAAACTCCAGGACGAAGACCTAGAGACAAACTCTAGGAAAAGCGTAGAGAAGGGGGTTGCTAGTTTGAAGGGCTGGGTTTTCTCGGGGGGGGGGGCTCTATTCGGTATCTGGACAGTAACCGTTCACATAAAGCGGTGACAGTACTTCCATAGATCTAACCCCAGGTTTGCCAAAACCACGCCAACTATTATGCTTCGCTGCCACTAGTACACTACACCCCCAGCATTCCTGGGGGTGCTCCACGATGGTGGGATATTAAGGACGAGTGATCACTCATGTGAAAAGGGAGTCATCAATACAATGGGGTTAAAATTAAGCTTAATCCAATTCGATCGCCATAGGCCAACATAAATCTGGGAGACCTAAAGAACTCAGGCATATGATAACACCTGAGGCCCTCCCCCCTCACGGCGACGGTGGTTCCAGCCGATACCCAGCCGACAACCAGCAGATTCTCCGACCGAGCCGACTACTCCCGGGCCGCGCCACTCTACTCAAGAATTGCGGCTCACGCCGAAATTGCTCCCGATCCTAGCCTCACCCCCCCGAAAATGCCATAAACCCGACCCAGCCCGAGCCCTAACCCACTCTGCTGCCAACTACTCGAGTACTTTACCGTACGCTAGGAGCAGCGACCTGCCGGCACCGTATCGTATCATAGCTAGCGCCCGGAAGAGCACCCGGATTCAACCCAATGCAGGGGAAAATAGGCAAAAGGAAAAAGAAAAAGCAAAAAAAAACGAACAATGGTCCAAAAAACGTCACCCGCGCAAATTTGAAACAATAACAAGTCACTTGAAAATTTCACAAAGACGAAATTAGTCACCAGCCATTCTACTTGGTCAAAATAGCTATGGTATGATACTCCACCGTAGGTGCTGTGCGAAGGCGTTATCATCACGAATTACAGGCACAAGGAAAAGTGAGACATAGCCGGGATGGGGTAATGTAAGGTCGGTTAATCTCCTATCGAGGGGGCAGCTGTGCCATTGGTGGGGTTGGTAATTGCACTGTACCGAGCGAGACGATCTACCGTACTCGAGTGGAGACCCCTTGACATTAGTTAGCGCGGTTCCTGGGAAGGCTGTTGATGCGCAAAGAAAAAAAGAGAGAGAAAGAAGAGGCGTCATGAAAAAATTAGAGTAAAGTTGTGTTGCTTTTTTTTGATCTTCATAGTGATCAGGGTTAAAAATATATAATCTTCCGCCATAGGTACGCAGGGGATGATCGATGGTAAACAGCAGATGGGTCTGACCTTTATATCAAAATCTTGCGAAGCAATTCGGGCCTGCATAGTTAATTGTATCTTATGGATGATTCGGCGCGCTTCCGTCAAAGTTTCTGGTGAATATCAAACAAACGGCCCAATTCACGAAGTAGAGCCAAGATACGGAAGGAAGGATTGAATAACTATGTTTTTATTCAAATTTGTGATAATGCTTGGTATAAAAATTACCTCAACCGAACAAATCACCAAACCCACCTATGTAAAAGTTAGCTGAGACTCATAAAAAGATTGGAGCTCTGTAGCAATCATACCCTCATCATCTGACTCCTCTTCTTCCTTCTCTTCCTCCTTAGCCTCTGGTTTGCTGTCCTCGGCGGCAGCGGCGCTAGATCCGGCAGCGGGACCAGCAGAAGCGTAAGCCTCAGGGTTGGCAATCCTGTCCTTGAGCTCGTCGATCGCCTCCCAAGAATATTCCGTTTCCAAAGCGACAGCAATGATCCTCTTGTAAGAGTTGATCAAACTGTGAACAACGGATGGCAGGGTGGGATAGTTTACAGCCAGAGAGATAGTTGCGAGAGTCTGGACGGCGCTCAAGAAGCTGGCCAAAATCTGGTTCTCATCGATGTCTAGAACAGATGGTGCGAAGACTTGGCCGTTGTCGTAGACCTGAGCGATACCCATACCGTAGGTGAAGGGGGAGATGTTCAACATGTTAAGAAGCGTAGCTTCAGAAGCTCCGACCTTGGTTCCAGCCTCAACGAGCTTAAGATCGGTAGTAATTTCAATAGTACCACGAGCAATCTTGGTCGGGACACCGAGAGCCTGGAAGAAAGAGGTCTTTCCGGGTTCCATGCCGGTGTTACCCGCGGGGACGAAGACGTCGAGAGGAGCGACAGCGCCAGCGCGAGCGGGGGCGGCGACTTTGTTGGAAACAATCTTCTCGCGGACGTCCTTGAGATCGGTATTGGTAAAGACAAATCCAACATTACCTATATTTGAGGAGTGTTAGGCCGTGAAACACAAGATAGATAGAGCACCTAATTGTTTACCCTTAACGTGTGGGAGAAGACGCTCGTACTCCGGGAAGTCAGGGAGCAAGACACGAATAGCACGGCGAACCATGGTATTCTTTCCCATGAGAACAACACCTTGACCTCTCAGAGAGGCACGGATCTCGTGCATTTGCTGTGAAGAGACCTGTTTTCAATGAATAATCAGCACTTGTCATCCGAGGTAGTCAAACAAACCCAGCGCCTCCACGTTTGGCGGAAACTCACATTGTCAACGGTAACGATGAAGATACTCTTGTAGGCCTCAAGGAGTCCCTTGAGCTTTTCGAAATATTCTACTTTGTTAGTCTTGGCCCCCATATCTTCTTATATGATGAAGAGAGGTTTTTTAAGGTCCAAGACGGATGGGGGTAGGAATGCGAGGTGTGGTGGAAAGCTGTTGAGAGGAGCCGTTGTGAATTGATGGTGGAATTCTGAGTTTGAGTCGAGGGAAATCGACCCTGCTCTTCAGATTCGTTGTGTGGGGACTGGGAGTGGGAAGAGCCAGGGCTAACCCCCACTTGTCACGTGAAATCAAGAAAGAAAAGGTTCCGTTTGAGAGGACTCGTCAGATCCGCTATCTGACTGCGTAACTCAAATTGCCTACGATCTTACCATACCGCAATAGGCTTAACTCAGCAAGTTAACGAAATCACGAATACTAGTTAATGAGATCGATTAGACTTAATTTAAATAAGCTATACCCCATCTAGAAAACCGTGCCCCTTCCTCGGGGGAGTAACCCCTTGAGTACCATGGGTATGGCGGTTGACCCTTTCGGATACCATGAACCTGGAAAAGACAACCGAAAAAGTGAAACCTTGCACAGAATCATCACCCCTCTCTGCCCTATCACAAAACAGTATTTTCATTTTTGCCCTTCAGAAAGGCTCTCTCTGTGCTGGTCTACTAAAAGTGGTATGTTTTGAGTAGTTTTTTATGTTAAAAATCCCCTAAAAAATTGTAGGGAAATTTTAGAAAAATGCTAGCGGGGTTCAGGTATGATAGTTCTTTATTTTTATTTTTACCTTTCTCTTCTTCGATTCCTTGGTGTTGTTTGAGAGGCAAAAAGATGTATGAAAATGTGTAAGTTAAACACTTTCTTGTTTGTTGCAATGTAAGCTATTTTTGCAAAGTTTTCACTTTTTCGATGGTGCTTACGACCCTGAAAATACTCGGGCGCAGATTGCGGTCGCAACTGGCTATAATGAACGCTAAGAATCAAGACCTTGGGGCCTTGCTCACCAATTTTTACGATGGGCGTTCACTACAGCAGACCGTCCTCTGCAGTAAATTCAATGGTGGGGCTACGAAGCACTGTTCCTTATAACCAGAGGTTCACTATAAAAGGGTTAATTATAGCCAGGTGCAACTGTAATTACCGCAATGTTCGCGACAATGGCTGTCCCTCGTCAACAATCGTGCCATATCACCACCATCGACAATCAAAAAGCAGCACAACTTTTTAGCAGAAAAAAGATAATAATTCTGGAAGGTAGCCTCAGGGTAAAAGGAATGTGGAAGAAATTTTTTAAAAAAAATTGGTGCTGTGGTTGTTTTGGTAGTAAGCGGTATCGTGCCGGACAATGCCAATCAACACCTTAGCGAACCCCAAATACGACCAACTTCAAACTCTTCTAAGTCAACAACAACTCAAAAGCTCAAAAGCTTCTGTAAAAGTCTTTATTTGATGGTTTTCTAAAGAATTACAGAGGGGTTTAAGGAAATATGAACTTCCTGCTGTGCTAGAGCAGTTCAAAGATTTCCTTTTTTTTTTGGTGGGCGAGGTGCCAAATTAACACACCTAAAATTACTGTATCAGGTAATTCTTGGCAGTACCATGCCTAATGCGGCAATAAATATCACCGATCATTAAATTTTCACCGTGTGAGATAACCTAACTCAATTAGGAAGGTTATTGGCGCTTAGTAAGCGACGGTTTCCGGCACTGTTCGAGTACGGTAGTGAGGTTGGCAATGTGTTAGTACCGTATGATGGTTGATGAAGGGCAATCGGTCATGAACATTTCGAGCATCTAATTTGCGCCCGAGTAGTCTCTACAAGGCTTTCCGCTCTTCGATGCTGGTTGATGACTAATAATGGCCAGGTAGGATCGAGATTGAGAAAGCCAGGCCGTCCCTCCTAGTTGGTAGGCAACAAGGCAGGGTGTGTGGTGCGAGGTGCGTGTGCGAAACCAGAGCGACGCCGGGACAGGGTCGAGCATGGTAGGGTGCTCTGCGTCTTTGTGTCGCAGCGTCTGCCAGCCCAGCTACTGCGTGGTAACATAGCGCTTCTGGATAGATGGAGAGTGAAAGATGAAAGATGGCAGGGAAGGAGGGAAAGGGAAAAGAAAAGAAAAAGGGATTGCCACCCAGGAACTCGTGCACAAGACCCGATTTGGACCCTTCCCATTACAATATCACAACAGATTACCGAAACGAATAATTATTGATGACTGCTCTAGGAGATGCTGTTCTCTTATGATAATATACCCATCCTTTTGGGGGTGGGGGGGGGTTCGAGGATAAAAGTTACTCGCAGGATTATATGGAGGGAGAGTAAGGGCTTTCCCCTTGGCTGTCAATTGTTGTCTCTGGGGAGATGAAGTCGTTAGCGTGCGTCTTTCCCGGACCTGCGTGTAACCTCGGAGTTCGAGCTGACTTTGCCCTTTCCCATGGATCCCGCAGATCTTGGACGACAGTTGTTCCAGTGCGATATGCGCAATGTTCACGATTAAATCAAGTCTTCATTTTAGTGTTTGAATTTATTCTCTGGGGAGTTTTGATGATTTATTTGTGGGGTTTGGCGAGGGTTTTGACATATGACCATCTGGGTTACCTTGGGAGGGACCTGTCGCGTTAGTTGGTGGCACGCTGGTAATATAGCAGTTGCCCAGCACATTTTTCTCCCATTCCCCTTCTCCTGGCCGAGCAAGCACCAGCAGGCAGCATTGTCGCATACACGCGACTTGGCCAGTACCGCTGCCCTTCACAGAGCATCCACTCACTGCCCACCTTTCAACTTCCCACCGCACAACGCCTCCTGTTCCTTCATTCGAAGGCCTATCCGTCTCTTTGAATTAGCACCATAGGCAGATGTATTACCCTCTTGTTCCCTTTGATCAACGCTCCCCCCTTCCAACCTTGTTCCTACTACTACGGCACATGTCTAGTTATTGTATCCCGTAATGAGCTCTCTCCACTGCCATTTCTCTGTTATCCTACGTAACATACCGGTATCTGTTTCCCTACATCCCCCCTCTAACCTGTTCCTTCCTTTCTCCCCTCTCCCCTAAACCTACCTACATACATAATTTACATACATACATACATACATTCCTTCCCACCACCACCACCACCACCACTGCTACTGCTCCCACCTCCCACCCTCTCCCCTCCCCTCCCCCATCCCTCCCACACACTCATCCACCACACTATCCCCCAAATTCATAACCTCGTCCATCCTTCTACACCACATATTTCCCCAATAGACAACCATTATATGTTGTTTGAACCTTCGTTGCTCTTGTAGCGTGGGAGGCTTAAAACTTTCTTCACATATAGAGAGGTGTCTCTTTACCGATAGGGTGAGGCATTTGCTTCGTCTCAGCATTTGGTTGACCAGACGATAGAATCCGGGTGCAATTAGTCTTTACCCTATCTGTCTCGTCTCACTTTCCCTTTCTTTTGTCATCCAAACCCTCTATCCCTCTTTCTTACCTTCCCTTCGACACACACCTTCAACTCAACAACCCACTCCTTCCTCCCTCCCCCCTCTCTCCACCCTCTCTCCATCTCCTTCGAACCTTCGAACCTTCCCCATACTCTGAACACTCATCCCCTTTCTGCTTACCTGTTACTAAAACCCTGTCCTCACCTTTTGCCGTGCTGGTACATTGGAGGGGGCCACACTCTTTTTCTCTACAACTCCCCAGAATTTTTCCAACTTTTTCCTGCATCTGAGTTTTCCCTTTCAAATACCCACGCCTGGGTTCTGGACCGTCAAACGTCCTGACCTTCACCCTCGATGACCGATCGTAAACCATCCGTTTCCACCTCTAGGACTACGGCTGGCAATGGCGCCGCTGGGGATACCTCAACTGGTACCACAAGTACCCAAACGACGACTGCTATAAACACGCGCTCTACATCTCCTTATGGAACCCGCTCCCGTGGTAGAGGGGCTCGTATAAATTATGCCGAAGACAAAGACAATGACATGGACTATGAATTCACATCTACCCCTTCGACATCGTCTAGTAAATCTGCTGCCGCCGCCGAACCGGCACCCTCGACAAATGCGTCGCGAAGGGCGTCAGCAGTTGGAACTGGGGCGAAGGACAAGGAGGCTGTTAAGGAGAATACCGCAACCGCAGTCGCTACCACAACCACATCTGGATCGAAAAAGAGGAAGAGCGCCCATCCGGCGCCCATTATGCCAAAGGATATTACACTCTCAAATATGATGAGCTTTCGGGACCCCTATCTTAAAGATGGGAATTTGATCGCGGACGATGGTACTTCGCTCGCTGTAAATGGTATGGTTCTTGCAACTCTCCCCTCCAATGAGCTTCTGTGAAATCTAGACATCTACAGAGTTTTAGCGAGACGCTGGAAAATTTTCTTACTTTATTTATTTTTCACTTTTCTCGTTCGTCAGTGTAAATTGGGGTTAAATTGTTGGCGCTAATGTAATATCTTTCCAGATCACATTTATCTCGTATGCGAACCTCCTGGGGAGCCCTACTATCTTGCCCGAATTATGGAATTTCTTCACACAAGCAATGATCCATCACTACCTATAGATTCAATACGGGTCAATTGGTATTATCGACCAAAGGACATCCAGCGAAAGGTTACCGACACACGCGTGCTCTTCGCGTCTATGCACTCTGATTCTTGCCCGCTCGCTTCTGTTCGTGGCAAATGTTTTATTTCACATAGATCGGAGGTTAAAGATGTCGACGAATACCGAAAGCAGCGAGATAGCTTCTACTTTGAAAAGATGTTCGACCGCTACATCCACCGATATTACGACGTTATCCCTACGACAATGGTTCGCAATGTTCCGGAAAAGGTCAGAAAAGTGTTGGTCGAAAGATGGAAGTATTTGCTGGTTGAGCCGCAGAGGGCAAAGGAATTATGCAGCCAAATGAAGGAATGCAAGAGGTGTTCGGGATATTGTGCAACGTACGAAATTCTTAACAAGAACCCTTTTATTTATTTTAAAAAAATTTCCCTCCTCCCTTTTCTGTAGATTTTAGCTAATGTGGTAGGTTATAGGACCGATTCCGTACATTGTGCAGTTTGTGGTCACACATATCATATGAACTGTGTTCGCCCTCCATTACTCAAAAAGCCGAGTAGAGGGTTCGCTTGGGCGTGTGGTCCTTGCAACCAAGCCCAAGAACGCAAACTTGAGGCACGCAACACGCCTAATCTGACGCCTGGGACAGGAAATAGTAATGATCTTGAAGACGATGTTTTTGATGATGAGGAAGAGGACTTATCTCCAAGGGCTGTCCCTTCTGATACTGCAACACCTTCTGAAACAGCCGATCATGACAAACAGCCTACACCAGAGCAATTACATTGGGCGAGAATGTGGCCTATGAGATATCTTGGTCAGCATTGCCGTGTCGAGGACGCCTTGGATTACGATGATCGCATATACCCCCGGGCAGCCTCGCGTATAGGGCCTAGGCACCAAGCGAATGTTAATCCTTGGCATGGACGGCCTGTCGAGTATGTGAAGCCTATCGAGAAGAAAAAGCCTCAAAAAGGTGGTAGCAAGAATGCTAAAAACGCAGCGGCGGCAGCAGCAGAGGCCGAGGCGGCAGCGGAGAGAGAACGGCGTCCAAAGTGGGTGGTGGATGAACCCGCGGGGTATATTCGGCGAGGCGAGGATGACGGCTCAACCTCCACTTTGCTCTTTAAAATGCCAGATTTGCCGGAGGAGGATGGTGAAGGGGGAGATGAAACTGAAAAGGGGCAGGCGGAAAATGAGGAGCTCGTTAACCGTTTTATGTCGGATGCGTCTGAGATTGCCGAGGTTCTCCCTGGTGGGGGCGTTAAAAAATGGACCGTCAATTTCCAAGACAAAGCAATTGAGCTTTTATATGCTAACGACTTTGATGAAAAAAAAGCTTTAACTCAGCTCAGCAAAATGCATGTCATGAGGGATCTCAAGGAGCCTAGGTTTAAGCCCGATGAGCATAAGCGGTTTGAGGAGGGTGTAGCGAAATTTGGAAGCGAACTTCATGCTGTCACCAAGAATGTCAAGACAAGGAAAACGGCAGAGATCGTAAGGTACTACTATACGTGGAAGAAAACCGCTAGAGGCCGTGAGATATGGGGTAACTTCGAGGGACGAAAAGGGAAAAAGGAGGTCAAAGTTAGAGACAAGGAGCACGGAACAAAATTGGTGGATGATGTCGCCGATGATGATGACGACTCTGCGTTTGACAACACCAAAGCTGGTGAGAAGAAACGGGGATTCGAATGCAAATTTTGTAATACCCGTGAGAGCAGGCAGTGGAGACGTGCGCCTGGCGTACAACCTGGAACACTAATTCCTGACAGGGCCACCGCGAGCTCAAGGAAGAAGGGTGGAGAGGAGAGATGGCTCGTCAGTGCGCTATGTAGACGGTGTGCAGAGCTCTGGAGGAGATATGGTATACAGTGGGAAGATCCCGACGAAATCCAAAAGAAGATCAGCCAGGGCGGTGGTAGAGCGTGGAAGAGAAGGATAGACGAAGAGATGCTAAAGGAAATGACCGCCGCACAAGCAGATGAGAAGGCGGAAGCCGCTGCGCTTGCTGCCGCCACAGCCTTTGCGACACCTACTCCACCGGTATTAAATGGCACTCCTGTTGATACACAAGATGAGAAGAGGGAGCCAGCCCGGAAAAAACAGAAAACAGAGGTTAACGGCTCGTCAAAGAAAGGAAAGGAGAGGGAGAGGGCTGAGAAGAAGGAACCACCTCCTCCACCGGAGCCACCAAAGCCGAAACTATTGCCGTGCGGGATCTGTGAGGAGCTTGAACCCCTGGGAGACCACTTGGTGTGTCGGGATTGTAAAATGTCTGTGCACAAAGCGTGCTATGGCGTCGGCGAGCAGCGTGGGGCGAACAAATGGGTTTGTGAAATGTGCGCTAACGACAAGAATCCAACTGTTTCCACTGTAAGTCTCCTAATCTACATTTAAGGAAGTGTGCTCACAGGTTACAGAACTATGAGTGTGTTCTTTGCCCATGCCACGGCTTTACCGACCATGAGGACGGCGGTGTTGGCGCTAGTGATAAGGATCTTGCATCTAAAGGTTCAGCCAAGAAAAAGATTCCAGGGGAAAAGGATAAGCCGATCATCAACAACCACGGCTCACATGAGGATGGTCGTAAGGTTAAGGAGATCGATAAGCGTCGGCCAAAACACCCTCGTGAACCGCTGAAGAAGACCTCGGGGAATAACTGGGCTCATGTTGTATGCGCTGTCTGGACCCCCGAGACAAAGTTCGCGGAGGCAAAGACCATGAAAATTGTTGAAGGCATCGGCACCATCCCATCAGCAAGATGGGTACAAACCTGTAAGATTTGTGAGAGCACTGGGGGTGCTTGCGTTGAGTGCCACGCGTGTCACGAGAGCAGTAAGTATCCGCAGTCGTCTTATATTTTTAACATGTGTTTCTAATGTAACATGTCCACAGTTCACGTTGGTTGTGCGCATAAGGCGGGGTGGCGAATGGGGTTTGATATCCAGCCAGTGAAAGGCTCAAGGAGAGATCAAGTAAACATAGTTAGGCTTGGCAGCGAAACCGGAAGCATGACCGCTGCCATCTGGTGTCCAGAGCATGACCTGAAAACAACTATGCATACGCTTAACGAGATATCTGAGGAGACTGGACAGGTAAGTGCCAGGGGAAGGCGTTTCAGGAAAATTTATGTTAACAATTGCTTGCAGAACGCCTTACAGCTATATACCACAACATATAAACAAGCGGATCTAACGCTTACGGGCACTGTTCGCAAGGCGAACCTAATGACGATTTCCACCAAGGCTTCACAGTCGCACAGGAGAAACAGTGCAGGGGGGCCATCCGCGAGTGGTATGACCAATGGTAAAGAGTTGGCTTGTTCACCCACCACTGTGTACATCAAGACAGAGGGGGCAGAAGACAAGGTTGGGGGGATTGAGGGGCTTCTAGATGATCACGTCGGAGGGGATGAGCCCAAGCGCTGCTTCAGATGCCAAACGGATGTCAGCCCACTCTGGCGGAAGGTTCCCATGGATGCGCCAAGGCCAACAGAGGATACTACGCCTCTGACCAATGGGACGCTGCAACCTGCTGCGAATGGGGTATTGACCAATGGAGATGCATCTTCGCGTTCGCGTACCGTTGGGCTACTCTGTCATCGTTGCCAACATAAGGATCAGAAGCCAGAACGATCGCAGCATTCTCCTCCAATCGCGGCAACGAACGGGCATCAGCGGAGTAGGTATGCGCCTCTTCCACCATTATCCGCATTCTTGGCATCCCAGCAAGCTGTCGCGCCACCCCCACCCCCGCCTCCCGCTCCACATCCCGTGATGATCCAGGGTGCCGGGCCGTCTGGAGTACCACAGCCAATGCCTCTCCAGATAGCCCCCCAGCTAGTGCCTCAAATGGCACCAATTCCCCAACATCACCCACACCCACACCCACCACCACCGCCACCACCCCAAGCCTTACCTCCTCACCCCCATCAGCAGGGACACGCACCCCCGCCAAATCACATGTCTCCCCACCAGCCGCATATATCATCCCACCCCCCCCCTTCGCACGTGGTCCCGCACCCCTCACAGCCTCCCCACGCTCTCCCGCACCATCCACCATCACACATGCCCCCGCATCCCCCGCATGTCTCTCCAACACGACAGCATGTAGTGGGCGTGCAGCACATTTCTCCACACCAACACCCGATTCACCCAATGTCCCCACGCCAACATCAGATGCTACCAATGTCTCCACATGCCCCGCACTTGAGGTCCCACCCACCTCCACCTCATCCTGTCCCTCATCCACCCCATCAACAGTCAGGTATGCAGGCACAACCCCAATCCCAGGGGCCCCCTCAACCTCCTCATGCTCAACCTCCACCGCCGCAGCCCCAACAAGCCCACCCCCCCCCCCCACCACAACCTCAATCAAGGCCTCTCGCCAGCGCCTCGGAATCACCGGCGGTGGCAAACCTCCTTTCTTAGAGCAACTTAATAAAGAGCCTTCATTCTTTCCACTCTTTTCTCTTCAATTCTGAATCTGTCGGAGGGGTTGGGGAGTGGGTCTCTTTCATTTCCGGAGCGACCGATCATGTTAACTATTTTTCTAGTTTCTCTCCTGGCTTCTTTTTGTTGTCTCCATTCATGTATATTTATTCACTTTTTTTTGTTTTACGGCTTCTTTCACTACTTTTACGTCTCTACCCGCCCGTCCATTTTTCTGCCCGCTCGTCTATTTACCCGTCTAGTCTCGAGTTATCCGCGCATAAGTTACACTACTTCATGTTTTTTTTCTTTCCCCCCTTCCCTTTTCACTTTACCCAATCGTTGAGCCGATACGCCCGAAACAAAAACGCAAAGGGGAATACTTGGAAAGTGGATTATACATTTTTAGAAAAGTACACGTTGAGTTAAGTTGCTGTTTGGACTCGATAATTATGTCTTTATGCTATGCGAGTACGACTGCAAGTGTGCGGGTTGGGGTTTAGTCGGTGGAGCATTGTATCATACCAAGGGTATTTCCTATATCATGTCTGAGTGCTGGTAAGGTGCGTTGAGTTGGGCCTGTTAGGGTGCTGTCCAGTATCAGATGTATTGTTAAAGGCACGGTTTGAAAACTCCATTTAAAGTTTTTCTCTTCTTTCTTCTTTCCCCCATTTCCTTCTACCTGCCCACCGTCCGGTATTGTTCTGCCTTTATCCAATTAGTCGGAGAGGCAGGAAACAGGAGTCGAGTTCGCTCTATGGGCCCCATTATACCTATATTAGTCTTGTACTTCCACCTACTCTTTCTTTAGGGAATTTTTAGGGGGGTAATTGGATTATCCCACCGGGCTGCCTATTTACCTGTGGTTACTATTATTTTCTTGGGGCTGTTCGAATGGTCAAAAGAATTACGAGTTAAATACATTCCCAATGAATTTAACGAAGAAAGTATTCAAACATTGCGTAAATATGATACGATCATACAAAGGAGGTAACTTAACTCACGGAATTAGTGTCAAGTATAGACTGACAGGGGGGAGGGGACGTAAGTTACATAGTTTGCGTTTTCCCAACCCACGGGTGGAACCAAGCTATCTGCCACGGTTGCTGCGTAGCACCGGCTACCGCTGCAGTACCGTAAAGCGCCGGGAGCTTGCCCATTCCAGTGGTAAATTTTGTCCCAGATCAAGAGTAGGATATCGCACTTTCCTCGCGCCAAGTCATGAGTAGCAGCCTCGTTAAGAAAGGCGTAATCCTTATAACTCGCTAGTCTCAGTAAGACCTTCCGACCAGTAGCGCGAAGCAAGGGTCCTAGCACTTGCGCATTATAACCCTTCCAAAATCGCTGCCGGTGGCTAGGACAGCCCTACCAGGTGAGTTCCCAGCGCCAATCTCGTAGGAGCTAAAGATCCCGCCGGTTGTGTGAGTGAGTGAGTGTGTGTGTGTGGGGGGG